>Ga0256406_1001226_pt1 | contig 42365 bp, 37 predicted proteins | sample RumenRJG_03DNA_FD_185986 | JGI IMG/M metagenome (GOLD analysis project Ga0256406, IMG submission 185986) | Bovine rumen microbial communities from Lethbridge, Alberta, Canada - RJG_03 | ecosystem: Host-associated > Mammals > Digestive system > Stomach > Rumen | place: Canada: Alberta | collected... | reverse complement strand
TGCTATGATGTTTTTCTTTCCTTCGCTTAACTTTCTTCTCCGTGCCATAAAAATTACCTCCTGTGGTTTGTATTTCTATTCTACCACAGAAGGCTTGAAATTTACAGACTTTTTTTCGCAGGCTCTTGAAACGGAGTCCTCTTTCCTTTCATTCCAGGCTGCATTAGAGTATGTATTCAAGCTTGCAGAGAACGAAAGAATTATTCTCGCTATCGACGAATATCCATACGTGGCTCGTTCATCAAAAAGCCTTGCATCTACTCTGCAGCTTTTAATTGATAAATATAAGGACACATCAAAATTGATGCTTATTCTCTGCGGCTCTTCTATGTCATATATGGAAGACCATGTACTTGCATATAAAGCCCCACTCTATGGCAGAAGAACAGCTCAAATGAAGCTTTTGCCATTTGACTTTGAAGAAACCTGCAGATATTTAAAAAATTTGTCTGATGAGGATAAAGCACTTATTTACGGTGTTGTAGGTGGTACACCGCAGTACCTTTTGCAGATGGATGATAAATTGAGTGTCGAAGATAATATTAAAAACACATATCTGAATCCTATTTCTTTCCTTTACGAAGAACCGACTAACCTATTGAAACAAGAAGTTCGTGAGCCTGCAATTTATACAGCTATCATTACAGCGATTGCAACAGGTTCATCAAGAATGTCAGAGATTTCAAGCAAGGTTGGTGAAGACACCAATGTTTGTACGAACTACATCAAGAACCTTATGAATCTTGGAATCGTGCAGAAAGAAACACCATACGGTGAAAAAGCTTCTCGTAAGTCTGTTTACTCTATCGAAGATAATATGTTCCGTTTCTGGTATCGTTTTGTGCTTGATAATAACTCAATCATTGCTCGTGGTGCTGCTGATTTGGTTTATAAACGAATTGAACCTCAGCTTTCAGACTATATGGGGAAGGTTTTTGAAGAAATCTGCAAACAATACCTTTGGAAACAGCTTCTATCCGGCAACTGCCCAGTAGAGTTTAACTCACTTGGTCGTTGGTGGGGCAATGATCCTAAAGAAAAAAGCCAGACCGAAATTGATATTATGGGTGAACAAGATAAAAACACAGCTCTTTTTGCAGAATGTAAATGGACTAATGAAAAGGTTGACCTTGGAGTTTTAGAAACACTTGCGAAACGTAGTAATTTATTCTCATATAAAACAAAACATTACTATCTGTTTTCCAAATCAGGATTTACAAAAGGTTGTATTGATAAGGCAAATGAGATGGGTAATGTAAGTTTGGTAGAGTTTGCGGATATGATGAAAGGAGCACAATAAAATGGCTGATATAAAATTATTTAATATAAAGGGTAAGGTCGAAGAATATCAAAGCAGTACAGTTACACTTGAAAAAGAGCTTCAAAATGTAATCGAGAATAATATGGAAACATTTTTTGGCGTTAAATTCCTGGCATCTGAATATAGAACGACAGATGGTGGACGAATGGATAGTATAGGAATTGACGAGAACCATTGTCCCGTAATTTTCGAATATAAGCGTTCAATGAAAGACAATGTTATCAATCAGGGGTTATTTTATTTGAATTGGCTTCTCGATCATAAGGATAGTTTTAAAGTTTTAGTTATAGAAAAACTTGGGTTAAAAGCTGCAGAAAATGTTGATTGGTCGATGCCTCGCGTTGTTTGCATTGCTGGAGATTTCACCAAGTATGATGAATCTGCAATAAAACAAATGAATAGAAATATCAGTCTCATCAGATATAAAAAATTTGGTAGTGATCTTCTTATGTTTGAACAAATCAATGAAAATATAGCAACTGCAATTACTGAAAACGAACCAAGTGCAAAAACCAAATCTACTGATAAGACGTTTGAAGAACAATTGGCTAATACGGATGCAACTGTAAAAAACCTTTATCAAGACTTGACAAATTATATATTAAGTTTAGGCGATGACATTAGCGAAACACGATTGAAATTGTATGCTGCCTTCAAAAAAATTAAAAACATTGTAACAGTTGTTGTCTTAAAGAAAAAAATGATATTGAATCTTCCTCTTAATGTTAATAGTGTGACATTTGAAGAAGGATTTTCAAGAGATGTAACTAATATTGGTCACTGGGGATGCGGTTCTGTAGAATTACACATTCAGAATTCTGCAGATTTTGAAAAAGCGAAAGCACTTATTGACCGTGCATATAATGAGAATTGAGGAGGAAATAAAAATGACTTATCTCGAAAAAGCTATAAAAGATGGTTATGCGTACATAACCGGAGAAGATAATAAAGCAAAAATCACGTATGTGACATCTGATAATCATATTGAAAACTATAACGATCCTGAGGAAAAGGTTCGTGCTGAATTTTGGGCAGAATTGATATATAAATATGAGTATCCTGCCAATCGTATTAAGGTTGAAGTTGTAGTACCTGATAGACTGCCTACAGATAGAGCAGATATTGTAATATTTATTGATGATGAATGTAAGCGCCCATATACAGTTGTAGAGTGTAAAAAAGATGGAGTAACTGATGCAGAATTTATGCAGGCAATTGAACAAGGTGTTGGAAATGCAACATGGGTGAAGTTGCGTGCTGAATATGTTGTAATTGTTGCAGGTGCTACTCGTCGTGTTCTTGATGTATCAGATAAATTTGGTGCTCTTGAACGAGAACAAAACATACTTGCTGATTTACCAAAGGCATATGGAAAGCCTCAGGAATTTCGATTCTATAAAGGTGCGGTAAACGAAAAAGGAGAAGATGTTTCAGATATTGCTCCGGTTGCTCGTGAAGATTTAATTACTGCTATTAAGAAGTGTCATCAAACACTTTGGGGAGGCGGTCGCCTTTCTCCTCCTACTGCATTTGGCGAGCTTTGTAAACTCATTTTTGTCAAGATAAGCGATGAACAAAAACCTCGTAAAAACGGACAACCCTATCAATTCCAGATAAAAACACATGAACCTTCTTCAAAATTAGCAGAACGTATAAATAAATTATATGATGAACAAAAAATAAAGGATCCCGAAGTTTTCACAGACTCTATCAAGGTTGATGATCGTGTCCTTCGGACTGTTGTTTCACATTTAGAAGCGATAAACCTTAATAAGACTGATTTAGATGTTAAAGGAGTAGCCTTCGAACAATTTATGGATGGTTTTTTCAAGGGAGACTTTGGACAATATTTTACTCCACGTGAGATTATAGACTTTTGCGTAAAAATGATGAAACCAAAACATGATTGGAATGTTTTAGATCCTGCATGCGGTTCTGGTGGGTTCTTGCTTCATGCAATGGATTATATACGCAACGAAGCAAAAGAATACTATCCTGATGAGCCAGAGGCCAGATATAAGCATTGGCATGATTTTGCATCTAATCACCTTTTTGGTATTGAAATTAATGATGAAATCGCTCGTGTTGCAAAAATGAATATGATTGTTCATGATGATGGACACACTAATGTTATTAGTCATGATGCTCTAGATAGTATTGATAAGATGAGTGCTCATAATCAAGGTTTTTCAAAGGATAAATTTGATTTAATTCTAACAAATCCACCGTTTGGTTCAAATGTTATTAAAGCTGAAAAACTGTATCTTTCTAATTATGAATTAGGAAAAACAAAAGATGCAAAAGGGAAGGAAAAGGATAGACTTCGCCAGAGTTCGGAGGTGCTATTCATAGAACGAATTTGGGAGTTCTTGAAACCAGGAACAGGAAAAGCTGCTATTGTTATTCCAGATAGTATTCTTACAAACAATTCTTCTCAGTATGTGCGAGAATTTATCCTTGAAAAATTCCAACTTTTAGCTGTGGTAAGTTTGCCGCAATATGCTTTTTCGCATTTCGGTGCTGGTGTTAAGGCTTCTGTGATATTTGTACGAAAAAGAAAAGCAGATGAAAAAATAGATAATAATGATGCTATTTTTATGGCATCACCTGATATGATTGGATATGATGCCACAGGGAGAAAAACGCCATCTCAGTTAGATGATATCGTTGAAAAATTTAAATGTTTTCAGGAAGACGCAACGCCTTTTTTCGTGTAACCCCCGGCGAAGGTGAACTTTGCGCCTTTGCAGTAAAACGGGGGGATATAATAAAGAGGCTTGATGTACATGCTAATCACCCGAAATTCCAGATTGAATTTCAAAGATTATCAGATAAATACGAGGTATTACCGCTTAAAAATTTCGCAATTTCAATCTTTTCAGGAATCACTCCAAAATCCGGCGGAGATGCCTATACAAATGATGGCACAGGGGTTTTGTTTATAAAAAGTGGTTGTTTGTCTATGGATGGAGCACTTAATATAGATGAAGCAAGTAAAATTAAGCCCACTGTACATGAAAAATTAATGCATTCATCACAATTAAATAAAAATGATGTGCTGATAGCTATTGTGGGTGCAACTATTGGAAAAGTTTCACTATTTACAGAGGATAGACCAGCAAACATAAATCAAGCTATAGCTGCAGTTAGACTAGATGAGAAGCGCTTGCTTCCCCAGTTCCTTACAGCATATTTGCTTTCTCCTGTAGGACAAACATATTTAGAATTTTTAAAGCGACCAGTTGCAAGAGCTAATATCAATTTAGAAGAAATTGGCGAAATAGGTATTCCTAATTTAAGCTTAGAAAATCAGAAGAAATTTGCTGATGATTTTTATGCTATGAGAAACGCAAAAACTGATAAATTATCGCAGGCTAATAAACTTCTTAGAGGAACATCATTACATGTTCTTAAAAACATGTTGGGTATTTCGTTTGACATAAGTGATGGACAATATACATATGCAACAAAATATGTAGATATCGAGAATAGATTAGATGCTGATTATTATTCTCCACAATTTGTACATTTTAGAAGACAAATTGAAGAATCTGAATATTCTGTTTACTGTATCGGAGATATTAGTGAATCTATTGTTACTGGATTTGCCGCAGGGAAACAAGATCAAGCAGATGAAATGTCTGATGAAAGAAGAGTTCCACATCTTCGCCCATTTAGCATTACGCCAGAAGGAGAATTGTCATTTGAAACCCAAAAATATGTTCCTATTGATAATTTAAAAGAAGATGATTATTGTAAAAAGAATGAAGTAATCTTTAATAATACCAATTCGCCTGATTTGGTCGGTAAAACAACAGTTTTTGATGCTGATGTTTTATGTGCAGTCTCTAATCACATGACTCGCATTACTGTTAAAGATGGTATAAATCCATACTATATTTCAGCTTTTTTCAATGTTTTGCTCAGCATTGGATATTGGAAATTATTATGCACAAACTTCAATAATCAAGCTGGTGTAAATATTGATACTTTGAAAAGTGTTAGGATTCCGCTTCCAGAAAAATCAGTACAAGATGAGATTGCAACAGAAATAATGCAGCGAAGAAGGAAAGCTAATACTTTGCGTAGGGAAGCAGAAGCGGAATGGAAAAAAGCAAAAGAAGAATTTGAAAATGAGTTGTTAAAAGGATAACAACAAAAGAAAAGCAGGTGAATTTTATGATTAAGTTGAGTGGAATTATAGATTACTCCATGGGTGGTTTTTTGTGTATTCGTGGATACGCTTCAATAGAACAATTAAGTCAAATATCTGTTCCAAACGAACATATTCAAAGAACACTAATAGAAGAACACAAAGGGGAAATGGCTTCTTTTTTGAATAGTGGCGAATATAGATTTTTCCCTGAAGTAATACTATCATTAAATTTGTTATCGGCTAATAATTTTAGTGATGTGAGTTCTTTTTTTGAAGCTATAAGAACAAAAAGTACATGGAACAAAAGTCTCGGTAAATATAGGATAGCGGTTTCCAACAATACAACGAAATCTCCGGAAAGCGGACAAGCTCCGAGAATAGTACAAATTGGGCATATAACTATAAACGAAAAAGAAACAAAACTGCTTAGAATAGATGGTAATCATCGTCTAAGTGCAGCAAATGAGGTAACAGATAATTTAAACACACCATTTTGCGTATTATTGTTTAGAACCCCAGAGGAAGAAAATCAATTTTCAAGAGCAATTTTTCATAATATTAATGCAAAACAAATCCCATTGAAGCTTGAAGAAAATTTAAAAGTTATTCTTGAAAGTCCAGAGGTTTTTTCGGATACCAAGCTAAAAAATGATCCATCTTTTGGTTGGGAATTTTATTTAGCAAGAAAAGCATCACAATCAATAAACTTTTCTGAATATCCATTCATACAAGCGTTACTTAGGGGGACAGAATATACATACTTATTAGAAGAATTTGACTTATTACTTCGTAATGGGTTACTAAATGAAAGTGATGATTCTGTTAAAAAATTTACTGATGAACTTCCATCAATAGAAGAAGCTCTACAGGAAGCACATTTAAAATCATTACCTCAAAATTTAGCAGTTATTGGTGCGGTATCTTTTTATAAGCTTACAGATGAGCGCAAGCATAATCAATTCTTGTATTGGGTTAAAGAAAATTGTATAACAGAAGCTCCCGATATTCACATGGGAGATTTGATTGAAATTTTTGATAAAGTATATGAGAATATGCCTAAAACTGTTTTTATGTCAATGCAGTTTTGTAAAGAAACGGAGGATACATACCAAACTGTAAAAGATGTAAAAGAAACATTAAAGCGTGAAAATAACATAGATTTTGAACTAATAAAAGTTGATGAGCATACAGATGGCTATTCAGATGAAATATATCATAGAATTACTGATGGCATTCAAAAATCTGCTCTTATAATTGCAGACTTGTCATACGGAAACAAAAATGTTCATCACGAAATTGGATATGCACAAGGCTTAAAGAAAAAAGTGCTTTTGTTATACAAAATAAGAGATGGAGTTGATTCTAAAGCAGAAATTGGTTCTAATATTTCTATGCACGACCAATTAAGATTTGTCAATCAAACGGAATTAAGACCTAAATTGTTGAAAAAGATACGGGAGTTTTTTGGGATAAAAGAAGATTAACATAAAACTAAAAGCAGCAGACCGTCGGTCTGCTGCTTTGTCGTATATGCGATTATCTAAAATCATCAAGCCAGGTTTGGAACTGTTCGAGGGTGATTTCGCCGTTATAGCATTTCTTTCGCTCTGCACGGGCGTTTTTGCCGAACTCTTTGAATTCTTCCTTTGTGATGAGCTTTGCTCTCTGGCGGGAATCCATGCGGCGGTAGGCTGTGATATATGCTTTATGGATTGCATCATCTTTATGGACAATATCAAAGGTTTTAAGAGCACCGATTTCGCTACAAGGCTTTGTTTCACCAGGCATAATTCTTTCGCAGTATTCGCTATTGATACGACCACGGGGGATAAAGTATTCTCCGCAGCATTTACAAGGCTTAAACTTAATCTTATTTACTAGCATAAGCATTATATCGAATCGAATTACATCATCAATAGTTTCTAAAGGATAAACAATAACATCATCGCCTGCATCAAAGTAAGATGCAAAATCAAAGTTAAAAAGCTTGCTCTCTTCACGGTGCTTTGTAAAGCGCTGAGGTAGGGAGCCTTTTTTATCTTTAATAACCTTATCTAAATAGAATTTGATTTCTGCCTTTTTCTGCTCTATGCTATCAAGCATTGTATTAAGGAATTTATCAAAGTATTTTTCAGAACCTTTTTTCGGTGCAGTAAAATCGCTTCCGAGGAAAGTCGTAAACTCGTTGCTACCATTAGCAAGATAATCAATAAACGAGGCGATATACACGGTTAAGTAGCTATTCTTATCAACATAAGCAGTAGACTTTTTGATTGCTTGCTCTGTGCTACCTCCGCCGTAGGCTATAACTATATCTGTAAAAATCGTCCTCAGCATATCCCCATCAATCCAGAGAAAGTCAAAAAGAGCTTTACCGGAAACAGTGCTGACAACGGTTTCTTCTATATTATCAAATTTTAATTTGTATGAGGTTTGGTTGCCGTTAGCAAAGCCAAGGATTTTTGTGTTTTCTTTCATAATACACCCCTTCAATAAACGAATATAAATAATTCTTATAAATATTATATCACGTCGTTTTTGAAAAGTCAATATGAAAGCACAAAACGATTATAGAAAAATATTTTTAAAATATACTTGACAAACGGAAACTATCGTGATATACTATGAACGACGATAAAGAAATACAAATCGAATAATCGTCTAATATAATCGGTGTAAAGAATACTGAAGGAAGGAGGTAACAGCATGAACGTATTGAATTACACACAAAAGTTAAAGCATTATCCTGATGTGCTCACGTCGGATCAGGCGGCTGAAATTCTTAATGTCAGCAAAAAAACGCTTTATATGGCAATTAAGAACAAGGAACTGCACGCCGTGAAGATTGGACGAGAGTATAGGATAGTGAAAGCAAAGCTTGTTGAAATGTTAGTATCTTAAGAGGGTGATTATTTTTGAAAAAGGAAATTAAGGTTTCAGGACACCTGGAGGTTATCAAGGGTATTTACCATATGAAGCTTTCCTGGGTGTCCGCAGAAGGTAAGAGACAAAGGAAATCGAAAAGCACAGAGCTACCGGAACGAGGCAACAAGAAACGTGCTCAGGATATGCTGATTGATTTTCAACGTGAGCAGGAGGCAGAGCTTGTAGCAAATGGTAACAGCGCAAAGGATATACTTTTCACCGATTATATGAAACAATGGCTGGAAAAGATGAAGCTACAAATCCGACCTACTACATACAGCGGTTATCATGACAATATTTACGGAATAATAATTCCATATTTTAAACCCATGAAGCTTAAGCTCAGAGATGTTACACCTAAGCATATTCAGGACTTTTATACGAAGCAAAGACAACGTGTAAAGGGTACGACAGTTAAAAGTTATCACGCGAATATCCACAAGGCTTTCAAAGATGCAAGAAAGCTACAGCTTATTGACTCAAACCCTATGGAGTGTGTGGATCCTCCTAAAAAGGAACCATATCACGGTCAAACTTATACGGTTGATGAAGCTCAAAAGATTCTTGCATTGGTAAGTGATACGATATTTGAAATCCCTATAACAATGATGTTGTTTTACGGACTTCGTCGTGAAGAAGCGATCGGTCTTAAATGGCAGAACATTGATTTTGACAACGATACCTTTTTGATTGCACATACTGTAACCGAAACAAAGGTTGACGGACACCTGCAAATGGTTAAAGAAGATTTAACTAAAAACAGTAGTAGTTATCGTTCGCTTCCCTTAGTAGCTCCGGTTAAGAAATTGCTTTTAGAAAAGAAACAAAGCATTCAGGAATACAGAAAGCTTTTCAGAAGAAGCTACTATCGTGAAGATTCTGATTATGTTTGTGTCAATGAGATTGGTGAATTGATTAAACCGAGAACATTGTCGGATAATTTTAAGAGGATTATTCGCCAGAATAAAATTCGTAATTTAAGACTTTATGACTGCCGACATACTGCAGCAAGTATAATGCTGAAAAGCGGTGTCAATATGAAGCAGATTCAAATGATACTCGGACACAGCGATTATGCCACAACTGCTAATATTTATTCCCACCTTGATTACTCTGACAAGATTCCTGCAACAGAAACAATGAAGGAGATAATCTATGGTAAGGATAATGAAACAGTTTAGGTCAAATCAAGGCAGATTTGGGCAAAACAAAGCCCGGCTTGGACAAAGTAAATGCGGGTTTGCAAACCTGCAAACCCGCATAAACACTGGCGGAGAAGGTGGGATTCGAACCCACGGTACCATTTCTGGTACACTCGATTTCGAGTGATTTCGAATCAGTTGAACTTCTCAGAAGTTAGTGGAACTTGTGGGAACTTAAAAGAAGTTAAAACCCTTGTAATATCGAGGTTTTTCAGCAGTAAAAAACCTCAAACTCCGCTTTATACGACCATTTTTTATATCCACATAAATTATATTGATTTTGCACATTTTTGGGAACTGATTGGGAACTCTTTGGGAAAAACATTCATCACCTACTATTGAACATTGAAAAACAAGGTGATAAAAGATGAATGTTGTCGAAAACACGAATAATTTGTATGTTACGAAGCAAGAGTTTTGCAAGCTATGCGGCATTTCAGAATCGACTGCATACAAATTGATAAAAAGTAAAAAAGTCAATTTTGAAAAAAAGCGTGATGGTCTGCTTCATTATTACGCTATCCCCATTGAAGAAGCGGAACAATATATCCGTGAAAGAGCCAATCGTGGCAAACTTACAAAGGAGCAAATATCAAGCATTAAAACCTATTACAGAAACAAAATGCGAGATTATCCCCAAGTAATTGATGCAAAGGACATACGAACAGTTACCGGATACGGTAAAGAGATTATTCGCAAGTGGATAAATAGCGAAAAGATACTCGGTGTTGTTGTCCGTAAGCGTTTCAGAATTGCCAAAGAAGATTTAATTGATTTTCTTGTTAGTCCCTACTATGTGACTATAATACGAAAATCCGAAACCCACATTTCAGACTTTCGCAATATTGGTATTATATAACATTTTTTGACATTTTTCAATAGGCAATATAATAAAATAGAGATTTGTTAAAGAGAAAGAAGGTTGTTACCTCTCAATATGAGGGTGTAGCAACCTTCTTTTTTTATATTAAATGATTTAGGAGGTGAAAACAATGTCATTTGAATTTGAGTATTTCTACGGAAATGAAACAGAGCAATTTTCTTTTTATCGCATTCCCAAAATGCTATTCAAGGAAAAGATGTTCAAAGATGTATCAGCCGAAGCAAAGGTCTTGTATGGTCTTATGCTTGACCGCACGGGATTGTCTGCTAAAAATGGTTGGCTTGATGAAGAAAACCGAGTGTATATTGTTTACACAATAGCAGAGATAATGGAAGATTTGAACTGTGCAGACCAAAAAGCAGGAAAGTTATTGTCAGAGCTTGATACAGTTAAAGGAATCGGATTGATTGAAAGAAAGCGACAAGGCTTGGGAAAGCCGAATATTATTTATGTTAAGAACTTCTATTCAGCATCACGATTGCAGAATAGTGAAAATCACGATTCAAGAGAAGTGAAAATCACGAATCAAGAAATTTCAGAATCACAATTCAAGAATAGTGAAAATCACGATTCAGGACAAGTGAATATAACGAATCAAGAATATCCAAATTCACTACCTAATGATAATAATATAAATAATAATAAAAAAAATAATACTGATTTTAGTGAAACTCCTATCTTATCATATCAAGACGAAGATGAACAAAAGCCTGATGCGATGAGATGGATGCGAGAGCGAAAAACATACGAAACACTTATTAAAGACAATATCGAATATGACATTATGGTTGAAAGATACCGAAAGGAATGGCTTGATGAAATCGTAGAAATTATGGTTGATGTTGTTTGCAGTAAGGAACCGTATATCAGAGTTAATAAACAAGAATATCCTCACGAGGTTGTGAAAAGCAGATTCTTAAAAATTGACGCTTCACACATTGAGTATATTTATGATGCACTAAAAGATAACACTTCTAATGTCCGAAACATCCGGGCATTTTTAATTACAACTATTTATCGGTCTTTTGAAACTGCAGATAATTGGTATGCTGCAAAGGTGAATTATGACTTTGCAAATCCTAAACCGAGTTGGAATGGTGGCTAATGGATTATTTGTATCGTGAAAATTATGAGAAATTAGCTCAGGCTATTATCTTACAAGCAGTAAGAGATTACAGAAATGGTTGTTATCAAACGAGGTGTTCAATAGAGCGTTTCTTCCGTTCAGAATGGTTTATGGTCCTTACTACTCTCAATGGAGAAATGCTTATAAAAAGATTACAAGAGGAAAGGTTGGTCAGACATGAGTAAGGTTATTGCGATTGCAAATCAGAAAGGTGGTGTCGGAAAAACCACCACAACTGTAAACTTGGGTGTCGGTCTTGCAAACGAAGGTAAAAAGGTGTTGCTTATAGATTGTGATGCTCAGGGCAGTTTAACAGAAAGCTTGGGTTATCAGAACCCGGATGAACTTGATGTAACACTTTCTACCCTAATGCAAAAGACATACGAAGAAAAAGAAATCAAACCGGGCGAAGGAATCTTACATCACAACGAAGGTGTCGATTTAGTTCCTGCGAATATCGAATTGTCAGGTATGGAAACGGCACTTGTAAACATTATGAGCCGAGAAAGAGTTTTGAAGAATTACATAGATAGTGTTAAGGACAACTATGACTATGTTCTAATTGACTGCACTCCCTCTTTGGGTATGCTTACAATAAACTCTCTCGTTGCATCGGATGAGGTAATTATTCCCGTTCAGGCACATTACCTTCCGCTTAAAGGGTTAGAGCAACTTGTCACAACTGTAACCAAAGTTCAAAAACAGATAAATCCTAATCTGAAATTCGGAGGAATACTTTTAACGATGGTTGATAGGCGAACTCTGTATAACAAGGAAGTTTCGTCTGTGATAAGGCTGAAATACTCAAAATATCTCAAAATATTCAAAACAGAAATACCATCATCAATAAGAGCTGCTGAAGCATCAAGTGTCGGCAAAAGTATCTTTGAATATGACAAAAAAGGCATAGCTGCAGAAGCTTACAGAAACTTCACAAAGGAGGTGCTGAATGATGCCAAAATTAGAAATAAACATAGGTCGGAGTACACTCGATGATTTATTCAAAACGGATGAAGGAAGAAAAACCGAAGAAATCAAACCTATTAAGATTTCAGAGTTAAAGCCGTATGCAGAACAACCTTTTAAGGTTATTGACAATGAAGAAATGGATGAACTTGTTGCAAGCATAAAAGAAAATGGTGTTTTATCACCCGTTGTAGCAAGACCACATCCTGAAGGCGGTTATGAAATACTTTCAGGACACAGACGAGTTCGTGCATCAGAGCTTGCAGGAAAAGATGAAGTTCCCGTAGTTGTTAAAGACCTTGATGACGATACGGCTGTGATTCTTCTTGTTGACAGTAACCTACAAAGAGAACATATCTTACCGAGTGAGAAAGCCTTTGCTTATCAAATGCGACTTGAAGCAATGAAAAGGAAAGCCGGAAGACCTTCTCAAGAAAATTCTGCCCAATTTGGACAAAATACTTCGCCTGTTGATTCAAGAAAGGAATTGGCAGAGCAAACCGGAGAAAGTTCGGTGCAAATTCAAAGGTATATTCGTTTAACAGAATTGATTGATCCGTTGCTTGAAATGGTTGACACTAAAGCAATGGCAATGAACGCAGGTGTTGAGCTTTCCTATTTGAAACCTAAAGAGCAAGTTGCAGTTGTGGAAGCAATAAAAAGTGAGGACACTTGTCCTTCTATTGAGCAAGCAAAGAAAATTAGAAGATTCAATGATGAAGGACGACTAAATCCCGATGTGATTCTTTCTATAATGCAAGAACAGAAAGCGGATAAAATAAAAATTACACTTGGCGATGACAAATTAAAGAAATACTTCCCTAAAGGATATTCAAAAAAACAAATGGAAGATACAATTATCAAACTTCTTGAAAAATGGCATCGTAAATTAGAAATGGAGAGATAAATATGACTTGGTTATGGATTATATTAGCTTTTATTGCCGGAGGAGCTTTCGGTGTTGTAATGATGTGCTGCTTTATAGTAGCAAGTCAGGAGGATGAAAGACTTGAAAAACTTGATACAGACAATGCCGAACACGAATAAAAAGTGTGTCGGCTTTTTTTATGGAGGTAAGAATTATGGAATGGCGAAAAAATGCGGGATATATTATCACAAACGCAATAACAATCGGCGAATCAGAAATCGTACTTGGCGTACACGAAACAAAACCTAATATGTTTGTTACATGGGAGTGTGCCAATAAAAACAATTACTTTTGGGGGCATTACTTTACAAGCTTACTTGCGGCTCAAAAGGATTTCTGTGAGCGTGGAATTGATAAGGTTCGTTTTTACGAGCAGATGAAAAAGAAAAAACCACCGGAGCCTGAGAGGTGATGTTATGTTTTCAAGAAAAGAAAAGAATGTCACCTTGTTTTATGCAAAAAATGAGAACCGAGAAGATGTTTACGGTTTCGAGGAATTTTTTGATGTGGTGAAAAAGCACAGAGATAAAATTAAACCTTTGTACTATGAGAGTTTTAATAAGATTCAATATGTTATTGTTGCAAAACAATCCATAAGAAAAAACATTGAACTCTTTCCTGAAAAGTGCAAAGAAATCACAAGCAGAATTGTTGAGGACAGATGTTTTCATTGTTCAGGATGCGGTTGCGATTACCTGATGTATATGGCATCTACATACAGAGATGTTGACGGATGTGTTGGTAAAAGTAACGAATGTTCTTTGTGTAGAGATTTATCAACTCCATATCGCAATGAGATAAGAGATTATTCTAAAAAGCACGGAACATTAAAAACCTTGATGAAGTTACTCAACGAGGGTGAAATCCCCGCAAAAGATGTAACTATATGGGGTTCTGAGGTTGATAAGCAAAGCAAGCATAAAAAAAGAGAGCCTGAGAGGTGATGATATGCCAAACACTAAACAACCTGATATGCGATATAACGATAGTGGCTATAACGATTCTACGGCATACGAAGCCTTGAAGAATATTCAAAAAGAAGAACGCAGAAAGCTTATTTGTGAACTTAAAGAACTTGCAAAAAGCCGAGGTTATAAAATTGTAAGCACTATTGAATTAAAAGCATTGGACGGTGATGAAATTGAATAAATTAAACTGCCATTTTCACACTCCGAAGAAATGCAGAATTTTAACAGAAATGCTTTGTAAAAGTGGTAAATGTTCATTCTGCAAGACAACGGAGCAAGTTAAGGCAGATTTAGAGAAATACCCTCCCTGCAACTATGCAGAGATATATGCTGCAAGGCATAAAAACGATATGAAATGAGGTGAATCAAATGGACGAAATCAGAAAAGCCGGAGATTATACAATTACACAAAGTATAACAATCGGAAGTAAAGAATTTGTTATCGGTGAAGATCTGAAAAACAAAGACGGTCTTTTTTATATGATTGGCGAATACGAAGAAGTGTTTGATGTTGTAGGAAGATACGATAATATCTTGGTAAGCGATGATTTTGTAGGTTTACTTGAAAGACTTTCACAAAGAATAAATGACGAGATTGAAAATCTGAAATCTGAAAGGAACGGCATTTCACCAAATGTTATAACAAGAGATATGTGTATTCCTGATGACTACACCAAAAGCATAGTTGGTAAGGTTATAGTGATTAAGCCTGAAAATTTAAGACCTGAATATGCTAACGAACTTTATCAGATTGCATTAGCAACACACGGTTTTGGAGCTGAAGCAAATTCGAGAGGAACAAAAGTGTATTGTAAAAAACTCTTTTCGGGTGAAGATGCTCTAACACGGCGATATGACATTATCGGTGAGTTAAAACCCGAACACTACCCTGAATGGCTAAAAGAAAAAATCAAAGAGAATCCCTCTTTGCTAAAAGTAAAGAAACACAAGGAGGTTGAACGCTGATGGAGAAAAAACACATTGTTTGGTCTGATATGAATTTAGACCTTGATGATTGGCGTGATGACCTTATTGAACAATATCCTGATGCTTCCGAAGATACTCTTATTTCAAAGATGTACGAAATAAATAATGACTACTTGGATGATACGAGAGCAAACCTAAACATTCAGCTTTCGCAGAGTATTATCATTATTGGCGATTTAGGTCTTTGGAACGGACGGGCACACGGATATAAAATGATTGATAGCGGAAATATCAAAGATTGTTTTCAATCTGATTGTGATATGAACGAATGGTATGTTGACAAGCTTGGTGATTTGCGATGCAAAGCAGTTCATCACGATGGAACAAACTATTATTTATATCGTGCCTTTAAGGACGGTGTTACCGATAGTCAGATTGAAAGATTGCAAGACAAACTCTATGCCGGAACTGCAACAAGACAAGATATAACCCGTGTTACAAAAAGACTCGGTGATGATATTGGTGCAGTTTACGGTTGGCAGTTCCCCACAAGAACGCATAAGGAGGTCGAAAGATAATGGATAAACAAATAAGGTTCATTGATAGTAGTTATAATGAACTTTTTACTATTCCCGACAGAGGTATTATAGCGGTTAAATATCCTGACGGACATACAGAAAATAAATTCTGTTTATACATAGACGATTACCATACAGAAATTGACGGTGTATGCTATCACATTTGTCAATGGGCAGAGCTTATGGAACAGAATGAAAGAATATGCTCTCCGGCAGAACTCCCCGAATATTCGCTCGAAAATATAACCCCTGATGAGTTTGAGTTTATGTATGCAAAAGAGGATGAAAGCATTGACAGAGGTTGCATCGGACATCTTCGTGCAGACTTTGATACGGGTAAAGCATTTTTCAGCACTTGGTGGCCGGAAAATGATAATCTGAAAACGCAAGAATTTAAGGACGAATTTGATAAGGTTATCAATTACTTCCGCAAAGAATCATTTACTCCACTTCTTAAAAGTCGCTCGGATATGTATAATGTCTGCTATCGGTTAAAGCCAACACAAAGTGCAACGGATAAAGATGTTCACGGTTTCAAGATTATAACCGAAAAACACACATACTATCTTCGTTGCAATCCTCGTTTGGGTGAATACAATTTGTATGTTTATTGCTATAACACTCAGGCACTTGATAAATTCAGAAACACAAGGTTTGTCGAGCAGAATTTTGATGCAGTAAATCAGGATAAGTTCTTCAAGACGGACTATGGCTTTGAGGAAATATACTACAATCCCGATTCTACTGCAGGCGGTCAGCTTGTATATAATGAGTTTTCGTTTGAACTTATACGGGAAGCTTCAAAGCAAGATTCAATGATGAAGTTCTATAACTATCTTAATAGTGGTTGTAAACAGTATTGTGTTGACATTGATTCAGCAGAGTTTATGGACTATCTCAAAGATTTTATGGAACGGGAGCCTGACTATCTGAAGGATAATAAAGAAACTGCAAATGCGATGATAAAAGCTGCAAACGAAGATAAAAAAAGAAATAAAACGGAGCCTGAAAGATAATCGCACAATTCTATAAAAGGAAGTGATGAAAATGGTAACTGCAAAAGTGCGATTTTTAACAAATAATCTTGTTGCAGAGCTTACTTGTAAAGCTGATGAACTCAAAAAGAGCTTGGAAGAAATCGGTGTCCTTACTCCCTTGAGTGTTATTAAGCTTGATAATGCAAGAACTTTGCAAATACAACTCAATCCGACAGATGAAGTTGGAGAGCTTGTTTGCGGTATTATCAATCCAAAAAGTGATACTCTCGGAAATGTTCAAAGACTTTGCAGGCACATCTACTGTTTTAATGAGCAGAACCGGGCAACTTTCATTTCAAAGTTGGAATCAGGCGAAATCAATACCGTTTCAAAAGGTATTAAGTATGCTGAAAAGCTTCGTGCAGAGAAAAGCATAAGCAGATAAGAGGTGCTCTAATATGTACTACAAAATAATTGATAAATTGCCTGATGAAATGCAAGTGTATAAGGAAACTCCGTTAGATATGGAGCATCCTGCTTACGGTGTCGAAAGACGAAAGCTCAGAACTCCTTGGGAAAGAGATTATTTCACAATCGAAAACGGAAATATCAAGTTAATTTCCGGCAGACCGGATAAAACAGAATTTGATGGTGTGAAAGTCGAATATCCTAAAGGAACTAAAGAGATTTGCTTGTTTGTTGAGAAAAACAGAGATTCCCTTCTTCCTATGAACGAAGAATTGTTTTTGAAAGATTATAAGTTATGCCAACACAGAAACAATCTTATGGGTGAACTAATGGGTATGGATATGACTATTGAAGATTTCAGAGAAAGAATGGACAATCCACCCTCACCGCAAGATAAAAAGACAATGAATCGCTTATGGAATGAACGGCAGAAAATCGTAAAACAGATATGCAAGCTTGACAAAAAAGAAAATATGCTTTTATCAGGCAAAGTTAAAAAGAAAAATGAAAGAGAACGATAATATGGAGGTGAAATACAAATGGCAACCAAATTGCAGCTCATTACAGAGCTTGCGAATACAACTTCCAAAGAACTGTCCTCGGTTAATAAATGGACGGATTTTTTAAGTTCTGCTGCTTGGCAATATAAATATTCCTTTGAAGATCAGGTTTTAATCTATGCACAACGGCCCGATGCACGAGCGTGTGCAGATTTTGATACTTGGAATGAAAAGTTAAAACGCAGAATCAACAGAGGTGCTAAAGGTATTGCCCTTCTCCGTGAACGAGGTGCTGACTTTTACCTTGACCATGTGTTTGATGTTTCAGATACATACAGAGGTATGCGAGGTGTTGATGTTAAGCTTTGGGAATATTCCGATAAGTATGATGATGCGATTATTGAAACACTTGAAAATACTTTCGGAGAACTCAAAGTAACTACTACTCTGACCGATGCAATTATCTGTGCTGCTCATAATGCAGTTGAAGATAATAAAGCAGACTATCTTGCCGACCTGAAATATGCAAAAGATGATAGTTTCTTGGCAGACTTGGATGAATTTAATATTGATGTTGAGTTTCAACAAACTGCTGAAGCTTCGGTTGCATATATGGTAATGCAGAGATTGGGACTACACCCGGAAGAAGTTTTTGATACCGAAGAATTTCGTCATATTGTAGATTTTAGTTCAGTTGAAGCAATATCAGTTTTAGGTAATGCAGTAAGCGAAATATCTGAACAAGCACTACGAGAAATATCTTCTACTATTACTGCTGAAAGAAAAAAAGAAATAAACCAGGCAAAAATTTTTGCAGAAAATGAAAATCAGCAGTACAATGTAATCAAAGACGAAAAATCACCCCAAACTCAAATCCAAAATGAAAGGACGGATAACGATGGCAGAGATAACATACAGAAACGAGAACGGGATACTGATACCGAACTTGGAAGCACCGAAGAACGAACTCCCGATAGGCAAATACGGGATGATGAGAAAGAAATTCCTCAAGCAGAACAGACGCAGCATTTACTCGGCGATGATGCTGAAAGGAACATTGATGGAACACCTGCACGAGATAGACAAGACAGCGAGAGAGCAAGTGGAACAGATGATGCAGAAAATGGCATTATCGGAGGGCGTGAACGAGAAGCTGAAAGCGGAGAATCCGCAGAGGTGGACAGGACTTATGAACAACCTCAGACATTCCGCCGAAGAGGTAGTGCTGAAACAGTTAGTTCTCAGTTAAGTCTATTTGACCTTATTGATGATTCCAACATACAAGAAGATATGCAAAGAGAAGCAGAGCGATTAAACAATATTCGCCCTGCTTTTTCTATTCCCCAACAAGTTATTGATACAGTTCTTTGTGACGGAACACACCACCCTGATAGTATTATTACCATTGTATCAGAATTCAGTAAAGATAAAACTCTTGCAGATAAAGTTGCTTTCCTGAAAGACTATTACAGAACAGATGGTAAAGGCTTTATTCTTGATGATAAGCGAATATCTGCTTGGTGGAATAGTGACGGAATTACAATCAGCTATGGTGATACGGTTGAAAGCGGAAATAAGCATCATCTTTCTTGGGAAGATGTTGCAAGGAGAATTGATGAACTTCTCGATATGGGAAGATTTGCTTCTACCGATGTTCTTTTGCGGGTTGACGATTTTATTTATTCTAAAACTGCAGAGAACTTTTGGTTTATGTATAGGGATTTGAACTACGAGGACTATCCTGAACTCAAAGACTTATTTACAGACGAAGCATTTGAGAGAAAAGGCGGATTCCCTGATGAAGTAAATCGTATGAAAGAATTTCTGAAAACATCTGCCGGACTTGATATAACTAAAACGGCAGTTCAGAAAGTATGCGATATGCGTGATGAAGGTAAAGATGTAGTTCGTTTCAGATACATCAATCCTCACAAAACAAATAAAATGCTTGAAGATTTATATATTGTGCGAAAACAATATACTTCACAAGAGCTTTCTTATGTTCCTCCGGTTCGCTTTATTACCGAAGATGAAATAACAAAAAATCTTCTCAGAGGTACGGGTGGCGAAAACGGAAGATACCACATATACATCTTCTTTATGGAAAATACAGATAAGTATGAAAGACAACAATTCCTAAAGAAAGAATATGGTATAGGTGGCGGTGGCGATTTAGTTCTCAATGAGAATCATGATGGCAAAGGTATTTCTTTATGTCACGGCGATTTGATGCAACCATACGCAAAAACCTTGATTAAATGGAACGAGGTCGAAAAACGGATTGATAAACTCATAAAACGAGGTATTTATCTTAATCAGAAAGACATTGAAAACATCCCTAATTATGAGAAAAATGAAATTGCCGCAGCAGTTCATAATTCGTTTTCAAGTGTTATGGATGAATCAAAATATAAGCCATATCCAAAAGACTTGTTTTACTTGGATACTACGGCACGAAAATACATCATTGAAAAGCTTGATAACCCTGAGCAGTTGGCAGAAATGATGTCAGAGCTTCGCAATCTTCTTATGGAAACTCCTAAAGATGAAGAATCGAAAATTAAAACCCGAACAAAAGCATTGGAAATGCTTGAGCAGTATTCAAACGGAACATTCAACTTATTCCCTTCGATAGAAAGACCTGCTCCCGTTACTTACACAGAGCTTGACGAAGCACAAGGAATTATCAACGAGTATATGCAAAAAGAACTGCAACACGAAAGTGCTGATTATTCAGACCTACGGAAAGTTCAGGTTGCATTTACAGAAACCGAAGATGGTAAACACGAAATTCAGGTTGAATTAAATCTTGTCGATTTTGCCCTTGTTAAATATGTTGATGATAAGGTTGTAGAAGAACTTAAATATGATAGTTTGTCAGACCTTATCGAGCACGAAATTGACGGTATGACCTTTGATGACTTGGTTTATTTAACTGATGAGCAGCTTGCTCCGTTCTATGAAGAACCCGAACAAGAAAGCTTTGCAGATTTCTATGCAAGAGTTCATTCTGAAGATGACGGAAAGACGGTTGCACTATTCCCGGTTGGAGATTTCTACGAAGCTATCGGTGTTGATGCTGAAGAAGTTGCATCTACTCTTGGTATTCAGGTAACACACAGAACCATTGAAGAAAATGTGTATGCAATGTGCGGATTCCCAAGACACAGACTTGAGGAAAATGTCAATGTATTAACCGAAAAAGGCTTTGATGTAATTTTAGTTGATGATGACAGACAACCACACAAGGTTATTTCAAGAGATAAAGCTTTGGGAATTGAACCTGAAAAGAAATATGACATTGGCTTTGGCTTCAAAGGAAACGGCACTACTGTTTGGAACAGACTTGAAGAAGTTGATAATGACTATAAAACTATTGCTCATATAAGTAGTGATGGTAACACAATCAAATACTACGAGGAACTTCCCGATGCAGTAAGAAAGCAAATAGAATCCTTTGCACGAAGTCAAAAACCAATTGCAGAACAACTTGTAGATTTTATAAAAGATTATGACTATTATGAGTATATGGATAGTCTTAATCCTGATGATACCTACGAGGATGCAGTTCAAAAAATGGCTGATGAGATTGCAAACCCCGATAACATTCAGGCTGTCATAGATGCTATCAACGAATTTACAAAAGATATGGAACCCGATGATGAATACAGAGAGTTCAGAGATAGCCTTATAAGTCAGCTTGAAGAACTGCTCCCCGAAGAACAGACACAAGAAACTCCCGAAGGTTTGCGATGGGATGAAGGAACTGCAATGCGTATTGCTCAGGAAGAATGGGAAAAGGCTCACAGACCTCCCGTTCACAGACCGACATACGAACAACGGAACTACAACTTTATGAGAGAGTTTGCACCTGCCGTTCTTGAAGGTAGTGTGAGATATGCCTTGTATGAATCGAAAAGCTTCATGCCAATTCATATCAGCAGACTTTATGACGGTTCAATAAGGATTGCACATACTTATGAGCAAAACGGAGATACAATGTATGATCCTGAAATGGTGTTTGAGATTGATGATGAAAACGGAGCTTTGAAACCCGTTGAATACCGTCAAGACAATTTAGGAATTTATCAGGTTGTCGGCGAAAATGTCGCAGACCGTGAGCTTTCTTCTTTCGCAGTTCAATGGTTCAAAAACATTCGTAGTCAGGGATTCCATTTAGCAATGGAAAGACTTGAATATGCAGATGCAGACATTGAAGTTTCGTATAATGAAAAAGGCGAAATTATAAATGTTGAAGGAGAAGAAAATGCCGTTGCTTTGTATATCGAAGAAAACGGAGTTGAGTTCCCGGTTGACGAAACGGCAGAGCTTGTTGGGAAAGAAATTACGATTGATGACCGCAGATTCATTGTGGATAGTGTCAATCGTGACTTTGACACAGTAAGTCTTAAAGACATTACATTCCAAGAAGGTACGGGATTCCCAATCTTCCGCAGAGAAAACATTGAATTTGTAAAAGCAGCTCTTGAACAACAAAAGCAGGCTGAACAGATTATCCCTGAATTTGAAAAGGTAAAACCATCAAAGGTAGCAAACACAGTTGTCTATCCTGAAATACCAATGGCACAAAGAACCAACTTTGTCATTGATAATGATGAACTCGGATATGGCGGTGCTAAAGAAAAGTTTAGAAAGAATATGGAAGCTATAAGGGTTCTGAAAGAATGTGAATTTGAACACAGACTTGCAACACCCGAAGAACAAGCTATACTTTCTGAATATGTTGGTTGGGGTGGCTTGGCAGATGCTTTTGATGAAACAAAATCAAATTGGGCGAATGAGTTTCAGGAGCTTTATGCTGCACTCTCTCCCGAAGAATACGAGCAAGCAAGAGCTTCTACACTTACTTCTCATTACACTTCTCCCGTTATAATCAAATCAATGTATAAAGCACTTGAGAATATGGGATTTAGTCAGGGTAACATCTTGGAGCCGTCTTGCGGTATTGGTAACTTTATGGGATTAGTTCCCGAAAGTATGAAAGACAGTAAAATCTACGGTATTGAAATTGATTCCATAACAGGCAGAATCGCACAACAACTTTATCAAAGAAATTCAGTAGCTATTCAGGGGTATGAAGATACAACACTCCCGGATAGCTTTTTTGATGTAGCGATTGGTAATGTTCCTTTTGGAGATTACAAGCTTTCTGATAAGAAATACAACAAGCATAATTTCTTAATTCACGATTACTTCTTTGCTAAAACTCTTGATAAGGTTCGCCCCGGCGGTGTGGTTGCTTTCATTACTTCAAGTGGAACTATGGATAAAAGAAATTCAAAGGTTCGTCAGTATATCGCACAAAGAGCTGACCTTGTGGGTGCAATCAGGCTTCCTAATAATGCTTTTCTTAAAAACGCAGGTACGGAAGTTACGGCAGATATTCTATTCCTCCAAAAGAGAGATAGAATGACAGACATTATGCCCGATTGGGTGCATCTTGGCACTTTGGAGAATGGTATTGCTGTCAATCAGTATTTCGTTGATAACCCTGATATGATACTTGGCGAAATGCAAATGGTAAGCGGTCCTTTTGGTCCTACACCTACTTGTATGCCTTATGATGATGTTCCTCTTTCAGAACAATTAAACGAAGCAATTCAGAATATTCACGCAACAATTACTGAATATGAATTTGACGATGTTTCAAATGATGAGGAACTGACTATCCCTGCCGATCCTGATGTCAGGAACTTCAGCTTTACTTTGGTTGACGGTGATGTGTATTTCCGTGAGAACAGTATAATGCGAAAAGTCGAGCTTAACGCAACTGCACAGAACCGAATTAAAGGTATGATTGCAATCCGTGATTGTGTTCGTACCTTGATTGAATATCAAACCGTAGGCTATCCCGATTGGGAGATTCAGAAGCAACAAGAAAAGCTCAATACCATTTATGATGATTTCACAAAGAAATACGGACTTATCAATTCTCGTGGTAATTCAATGGCATTTTCGGATGATAGTTCATACTTCCTTTTATGTTCTCTTGAAGTTCTTGACGAAAACGGAGAGCTTGAAAGAAAAGCCGATATGTTCACGAAGCGAACAATCGGCGCTAAACAAGAGATAACAAAGGTTGATACATCTTCTGAAGCTTTGGCAGTTTCTATTGGCGAAAAAGCAAAGATTGATATGGAGCTTATGTCAAAGCTTACGGGCAAAACTGAAGAAGAACTCTATGAGGACTTAAAGGGTGTTATCTTTATTAACCCACATTATGAAGAAGGCAGTATTTACGAACCAAAATACATTCCTGCTGATGAATACCTTTCGGGAAATGTTAGAGAAAAGCTTTCAGTTGTAAAATCCCTTGCCGTTCACGATGAAGCATTTAATGTGAATGTTGAAGCACTTACGGCAGTACAACCTAAAGATTTAACTGCAAGTGAGATTACAGTTCGTCTTGGTTCTACTTGGATACCACAAGAAGATATACAAGAGTTCGTTTACGAGCTACTTTCTCCCGGTTGGTATGCAAGGGATAAAATCGAGGTTAAATATTCAAATATTACGGGCGAATGGTCTATTTCAAACAAGAGCTATGACAAGGGTGTTAAAGCTACAAATACCTTCGGAACAAAACGAATAAATGCTTATAAAATCATTGAGGAATCACTTAACCTTAAGGATGTTCGCATATTCGATTATGTTGAGGATGAAGAAGGCAGAAAGAAACCCGTTCTCAATAAAAAAGAAACAATGATAGCTCAGCAGAAACAAGACCTTATAAAAGCAGAGTTTGATAATTGGATATGGAAGAACCCCGACAGACGAGAAAGACTTACAAAGCTCTATAACGAAAGGTTTAATTCAAACAGACCTCGTGAGTATGACGGTAGCCATATTACCTTTAGCGGAATGAACCCCGAAATAGTTCTTCGCAAGCATCAGGAAGATGCGGTTGCAAGAATTATGTATGGTGGTAACTCTTTGCTCGGTCATGTAGTTGGAGCCGGAAAGACTTGGACTATGGTTGCGGCTGCTATGGAGAGCAAAAGACTTGGACTTTGTAATAAGTCACTCTTTGTAGTTCCTAATCACTTAACGGAACAATGGGCATCAGAGTTCTTACAACTTTACCCTGCGGCAAATATCCTTGTTGCAACAAAGAAAGACTTTGAAACAAAGAACCGTAAAAAGTTCTGCGGACGAATTGCTACGGGAGATTATGATGCAGTTATTATCGGTCATTCACAGTTTGAAAAGATACCAATGTCATTTGAAAGACAAGTTGCTATTCTGCAAAGACAAAAATCAGAAATTATGCAAGGTATTATTGAAGCTAAATCTCAAAATGCAGAACGCTTTACGATAAAGCAACTTGAAAAATCTAAAAAGGCTATTGAAAACAAGCTTGAAAAACTCAATGACCAAAGCCGCAAAGATGATGTTGTTACCTTTGAAGAACTTGGTGTTGACCGAATCTTTGTTGATGAAGCTCACTACTATAAGAACCTTTACCTTTATACCAAAATGCGAAATGTCGGCGGTATAGCACAGACAGAAGCACAAAAGTCATCTGACCTCTTTATGAAAACACAGTATTTGGATGAAATCACGGGCGGTAAAGGTGTTATTTTTGCAACGGGTACTCCCGTTTCAAACAGTATGGTTGAGCTTTACACAATGCAGAGATACTTGCAGTACAACACCCTCCGGGAACATAACTTGCAACACTTTGATGCGTGGGCATCAACCTTCGGTGAAACAATTACTGCTATTGAACTTGCACCTGAAGGTACGGGATACAGAGCAAAGACAAGGTTTGCTAAATTCTTTAACTTGCCTGAACTTATGGCAATGTTTAAGGATGTTGCAGATATTCAAACTGCGGATATGCTTAACCTTCCTACACCTACACCGCACTATAAGACAATTGCAGTAGAGCCTACGGAAATTCAGAAAGAAATGGTTTCAGAGCTTGCAGACCGTGCAGAGAAAGTTCGTAATAAAATGGTTGATCCGTCAGTTGACAATATGCTGAAGATTACCAATGACGGACGAAAGCTTGCACTTGACCAAAGGCTTATGAACCCACTCTTGCCTGATGATGAAAGCTCTAAAGTTTCTGCGTGTGCAAAGGAAGTCTTTGATATTTGGGAACAGACTTCAGACATCAAAGGAACACAACTTGTATTCTGTGATTTATCTACTCCAAAGAATGACGGTACATTCAATGTTTATTCAGACATAAGAGATAAGCTGATAGCAAACGGTGTGCCTGAAAGTGAAATTGAGTTCATTCACAATGCGGAAACAGAGGTTAAAAAGAAAGAACTTTTCTCCAAAGTTCGTAAGGGCGATGTAAGAATCTTGCTTGGCTCTACTCCAAAGATGGGAGCCGGAACGAATGTGCAAAGACTTTTATATGCTTCACACGATTTGGATTGTCCTTGGAGGCCCGCTGACTTGGAACAGCGTGCAGGACGAATTATCCGTCAAGGAAATACCAATCCTGATGTTCATATCAGAAGATATGTAACTAAAGATACATTCGACAGTTATATGTGGCAGCTCGTTGAAAACAAGCAGAAATTTATCGGTCAGATTATGACTTCTAAATCTCCGGTAAGAAGTGCAGAAGATATTGACGAAATGGCTCTTTCTTATGCAGAGATTAAAGCTCTCACAACGGGAAATCCGTATATCAAAGAGAAAATGGACTTGGATACACAAGTAGCTAAATTAAAGCTCATTAAATCGTCATTTATGAGCCAAAAATACGAGCTTGAGGACAAGGTAATAAAAGAATACCCCCGAACCATTGCAGACCTTACAGAGCGAATTAAAGGCTTTGAGGGAGATATTGCCATTGCAGAGAAATATCCGAAACAAGAAGATGTTTTCTATCCGATGACGATTGATGGACTTGCATATCACGATAAAGAGAAAGCCGGTACGGCATTACTTGAGCGATGCAAGAAAATGACATCACCTGAACCGACACCCATTGGCGATTACAGAGGTTTTTCAATGGACTTGTCTTTTGATACAACTACAAAGGTTTTTTATGTATCACTCAAAGGGCATTTGAGCCATAAGGTAGAGCTTGGTACAGATGTGTTCGGTAACTTGCAAAGACTTGACAATGCTCTTGAAGGACTTCCAAAGAGATTAGAGGTTGTAAAGGAAAATCTTGAAGAAACCAAAAAGCAGTTTGAAACTGCAAAGGTTGAATCTCAAAAAGAGTTCCCACAAGAAGCAGAGCTTCAGGAAAAAATAAAAAGACTTGCAGAGGTTGAAGTTCTTCTCGACATGGATAAGAAAGACAAAGAAGGTGCTGACCTCGGTGAACCTGAAGAAAATGAAATTCCACAGAAAAAAGTTGTAGGATTGGAGCGATGAAAATGAGTAAAGAAAATTTAAGACAAACTTTATGGGAGAAAGCGGCTAAAGAGCAAAGCGATTATATCGAACACCTTAAAACGCTTCCCCCGGAACAGATTATTGACAGAGCTTATGAGAAAGTAATGCGTGATGATATTCTGATTACTTTTGAAGATGATTCTCTGTCTGACAAGCAGGTTGAAGCACTTGCAAAATTAGATTACCCGTTATCTGTTTGTTATGACGAATGGCAAAAGACGGATGTGACCTATATGGACAGACTTCGTGATGTGGTTGATGATGTTGCGAATGACCTTATTAAGCAAAACGAAGCGGAGAAACAAAACAATAAGAAAAGGCACGAGCCGGAAAGGTAATGATGTAAAATGCTTAAAATAAAAAATATTGGAGGATGGACGCTAAAGCAATGTAGAAAACATCTTGGCATAACCCAAAAAGAACTTGGCAAAATGTTAGGTTATTCGGACAGAACTGCTGATATAAGGGCGGCTCAATATGAGAGCAATTCAAGAACACCTAAAAGAGATACGGTTATAAAAATATGTGAAATTTTAGGAGTTTCAGAACACGCTATTCTTCCACCTTCTCTTGAAACTGATATACAAACTGTTCATACTCTAATGCATATTGATTCGATTTTCGGTCTTGAAATGAAAATGGAAAACGGAGAAATATATATCCGATTCCCTCAAGATTGCAAGACTATCAGATACTATATTGAGCAGTTATATCACCTGAAAGAAATGGTTGATAGTGAACAAATTGAATATAGTACATATCAATATCTAAAAGCTACTTTTGGTAAGACATTTGAATGAGCCTACTGCTTAAAAAACAGTAGGCTTCTTGTTTTCGATGAAATACACGAAAAAACAAAAGTCGCAATATGTCGAAAACTTTTTGAAACAAATTTTTAGAAACATACGGTATGTTGCATAGTTTCATCTTTATAATGCAAATCAGAAGAAGGTAAAACCCAAGAGAAATATAATGCGGAAGCATTTGCATTAGCAAGCACGGCATTTGGTCCCCCAAAAGCCACTTGTTAGTGGCTTTCGCCCCTAATACCCCGATGCTTGCAATATGAAATGAGGTGGTTTTAATGATTGTAGTAAATCTGTTCGGTGTACCCGGTGCAGGTAAATCAACGGGTGCTGCCTATGTGTTTTCAAAGTTGAAAATGCAAGGAATAAATGCAGAGCTTGTAACAGAATTTGCAAAGGATATGGTATGGGAAAACAACAACAAAGTTCTTATGAATCAGGAATATATTTTCGGTTCACAGAGTTACCGATTAAGCAGATGTAAAGATAAGGTAGATGTTATTGTTACCGATTGCCCCTTATTCCTAACTGCATTTTACAACAAGAGTTCAGTTCTTGGTAATGAGTTTAATAAGGTTGTGCTAAATGTTTTTAACACATACAACAATGTAAATTATCTCATTGACAGAATTAAGGACTTCAATCCAATCGGCAGAGTTCATACCGAACAACAGGCAAGAAATATGAGAGAGCCTTTAATAAAAATGCTGAAAGATTATAATGTTCCGTTTGAAACAATCGAAGGAACAGTTAAGGATTATGATGCCATTGTTGAAGATGTTTCAGAAAAGGTTAAAGGTGAAAAAGAAAATTCAGAAGTTCATCGGCGAAAGCGATATGAACCTGAACGATAAAGGAGGTGAATTTCAATGCGTATGCGTGGCAGAGAATTTAAGTTAAGGCTAACTGAAGATGAACATTCCCATTTAGAAAAACAAGCAAAAAAAGCCGGACTTACAAGAGCACAGTTCTTACGGAATGTTGTTATGGGAATACAACTTCGGGCAAGACCTCCCGACACATACTATAAGCTCCTGAAAGAGATAAATGCTATCGGTGTCAATATAAATCAGATTGCTCATATAGCTAATGCCGAACAAACTATAAGTAAGGAAAAGATTGATTATCTTACAAAGCTTTTGGATGAGATTATGAATAAGGTGTGTGAGCTTAAATAATGGGATATACAAAAATATGGACTATCTCTACAAGACTTGATGACAGTATGAAATATATCACTAACCCTGATAAGACAAAATTCAAGTTGGATATTGAAGCAGTTGAAGGTCCTGAAAAATACATCACAAATAAAGACAAGACAGAAAGTGCCTTGTATGTAGATGTGTTTAATTGCAGCAGAGAAAACGCAGTAAGGCAAATGATAACTACCCAATATGAAAAAGGTAAATCACATAGAGTTGATGGCATACTTGCTTATCATTTGGTGCAATCATTTAAGGACTTTGAAACAACACCTGATATTGCTCATCAATGTGGTGTTGAATTAGTGCAAAGGTTATTTGCAGACAGATTTGAGGTTGTGCTTGCAACCCATGTAGATAAAGATCACCTGCATAATCACATCATATTTAATGCAGTTTCTTTCAAAGACGGATATAAATACCGAAACCAATATAAGGACTATTTCGGTGATATTCGTGGTATATCAGATCAAATTTGCAGAGAGCATTGTCTGTATGTCATTGAACATCCAAAACACAAAGGTATGAGTTATATCGAATGGCTGAAAGAGAACGAAGGTAAATCAATTCGTCAGTATGTTCGAGAAGAAATTGACACTATCATCCAATGTTCATACTCTATGCAAGAGTTTTGGAAACAACTTGAATTAAGAGGTTATCAAGTTACCCGTAGAGGACCGCAGTATAAATACACTTCTTTCATTCCTTCATTTGGAACAAAGAGAATCCGTCTTGATAAGCTTGGTAAATACTACACCGAAGAAGCAATCAAAGAAAGAATTATTGCAAATCGTAATGGTATAAAAATGGCATCCCCGTCAGAACTCTCCAATGGCTTTGATTATGGAAGTACATATAAAAATGCTAACCCAACAAAGCTGAAAGGCTTCGTAGCTTTATACTACCACTACCTTTATTTTTTCGGAGTAATAAAGAAAAAGAAAGTTCCGCAGAGAGTGTCATTTTATATGCGTGATGAACTGATTAAATTTGACCGCTACAAAAAGCAGTTTGAATTTATGTATAAGAATGAAATCGAAACCGGAACTCAGCTTTCGGAATATCGGAAATCAAAGGAGGAAAAAATCAATGAGTTAGTTGAAGAACGCAAAAAGCTCTATGCTTCAAAAACTGAAGATAATGAGCAAGAAATCAAAATTAAGGCGAAGGCAATCAATGACGAGCTTCGGGATTTGAGAAAAGAAATCAGGTTGTGCAATGCAATATCTCTTGATTCTTACAAAATATCTCAAAAACAACAGAAAGCTCAGGAATTGCAAAAACAAGCAGAAATGGAGGCGAAAGAAAATGAACACAAGCGGCGAGGTCGCTGATTTGATGGTCAAAGAAGGTTTGATGATTACCGAAGAAGTTGTAAAGCTTACGGGACTTGGAGCAAAGAATCTTGCAGCTATTGTTATTGCCCTTTTGAAAGAAGATAACAAGCTTCAGGGAAAAACCAATCTCAAGAAATTACTTAAATCTGATAAACCTCTTTGTATTATGCAAATCAAAGAAAGCGACATTGGAAAATTTAATTCAGAAGCAAAAAAATACGGTGTTCTCTTTACTGCGGTAAATGATAAATCGAATGATACAGGACTATGTGACATTATTGCAAAGCAAGATGATGTTACGAAGCTCAACTATATTATGGAAAAGCTTGGGTATGCTGCTCCCGAACAAGAGATTGAACCTGAACCGGAGCCTGAAAAGAAAGAACCCGAAAATGAACCCGGCAAAGATGCTCCTGATAAACAAAAGGATGAACACTCAAAAAACCCGTTCCCCCGTGCGAAAGAAAATCAGCGAGAGAGCGAATCTATGAAGCACGGGGATTCAGACAAAACGGACAACCGTACTAACGGAAAGCCTTCCGTAAAGCAAAAGGTTGAGGATATAAAAGCTGAACAGAATAAACAGAAAGCTGAAAAAGCTCCTGAAAAGAAACACGAACATTCTCAGCCGAATAAGAAAAAGAAAAAGAAGAACCGAAAGAAAGGTAAAGGCAGATAATATGACAACTAAATCCCGTTATAGAGAGCCGCCGTAAAAGCGGTGGCTCTCTATCAAAAACAAATTGGACAAAATTTTTTATATGGAGGTATTAAATAATGAGTAGAAAAGGAAATTTTAAGTCTATCTTATCTATTATTTTAACTATTTGTATGATGGCTTCGCTTGTGCCGAATGTATTTGCAGCACAGAGCAACGAATACACCGATCCGGCAGAAGTTTGGTTATCGTCAAATAACCGAACCAACGAGCTTGATGTCAATGCGACAACTACTTATGAAACACAATATTGTTGCGTGTGTGATAAGACCACAACTGTTTTAACATACAGAGTTCCCGAATATACCCGTTCAGGCGAAACTGCACTCAATCGTGATGTTCAGTATTCAGACGGAACAAAGATTGACGGCGAAGGTCGTGGAAATCTTGATGATGGTACTCCCGGTGTTGATGCTTATTATACGGGTTATCATTGGACAAAGGCTGTGTGTCAGACTTGCGGAACTATAAACCCCGGCAGCGGTTATTTGCATTATGGTTTTAATAATAATGTATATGGTTTATATCCTTGTGATAACAACTTTTATCTTCAGTTTGATAACACAACATACGAAAACTATGATGAAGATTACCACCTGACAACTCTCAAGCGTGGCGAATACTGTAAGTTCTGTAAAGGAACATACGCAAGAGCTACAAGAGGTCTTGAGGAACATAACTTTACAGAACAGGTTGACGGACAGATTGGTAATAACAGATTCTATATTGCTGAAAAGTGTGATGATTGCGGATATGAAACAAGCGAATATGTAACTGCAAAATCTGTTATCACTTCTTACTACGGCATTGAAGATGGCGATGCACATACTTTAACTGTAAATGACCTTTCAGACAGAGGTGTTAAAACTTCTATCCGTTACGGAACATCTGCTGACAGTTGCACAAAGACTTCTGCACCTAACTATACTCAGGCAGGATATTACACAGTTTATTATGAAATTGATTATTCCTATGCCGGAGAGGTTATGACAGAAAACGGTGTGTCTTACATTCACCTTGTAGCCGATGATGAAGAAGAAAATAATTCAAACGGAACTATAATTGTTCTTCCACCTCAGACGCACGAGCACGAGTTCCACTATCTCGAAACAGTAAAGCCGAGTTGCGAAGAACTTGGTTATGAAAGATTCCAATGTAACGGATGCGGTGAGCTTGATAAGAGAAATTATACACCTGCTCTCGGTCACGATTATGATGACATTGTAATCAGAGAAGCCACCTGTAAACAGGGCGGTCTTGTATTAACTCTTTGTGCAGATTGCGGTGACTTCTATCAGACAACAACTCAGGCGGGAGAACACAAGTATAAGTCAGTAAATCATAACGCAACTTGCCGTAATGTAGGTTATACGGAACATACTTGTGAAGTATGCGGAGATAACTACATCAATAATATTCAGCCGCTTATCTCTCATTCCTACGAGAGAGTAACAAAAGAACCTACTTGCACAGATAAAGGCTACACAACATCAACTTGTACTATGTGCGGTCTTAACACCGTATCTGATTACACAGAGCCTTTAGGACACGATTGGGATGAAGGTCATACAGTAACAAGCTCAACTTGTGATGCTGAAGGTGTTATCGAATATCATTGCTTAAATGAATGTGGCGAAAAGATGATTATGGCAACAGATGCTAACGGTCATACACCCGGAGCTGAAGCAACTTGCACAGAACCTCAGATTTGTGAAGTTTGTGAAACTGTTCTTGTACTTCCTCTCGGACACGATTACGATTCTGATGTAACAGATGCTACTTGCACGGCTATGGGATACACTACTTACACTTGTGTAATTTGTGACGATAGCTATGTATCCGATTACACCGATAAAATCGACCACGATTATAACGAGGTTGTAACTGAGCCTACCTGCACAGAGCACGGCTATACAACTTACACTTGCGTTGATTGTGATGATAGCTATGTGAGTGATTATGTAGATGCTATTCCTCATAACCATAAAGGCATTGTTACAGAACCTACTTGTACTTCAATGGGATTCACTACATACACTTGTGAAGATTGCGGTGACAGTTATGTTGGCGATTATGTTGATATGACAGAACACAATTACAACAAGGAAACAGTTGAACCTACTTGCACAGAACACGGTTATGCAGTTTATACTTGCCCTGATTGCGGAAAGTCATATATCAGCGATTACAAAGAAAGCATTGAGCATACATATACCGAAACTGTAATTGCTCCGACTTGTACCGAAATGGGTTATACCATTTTCAAATGTAATGACTGTGATGACGAGTACAAAGGCAACTACACAGACAAGATTCCTCACGATTACGAAAAGACAGTAACAGAACCTACCTGCACAGAGTTTGGTCATACAACTTACTCTTGTAAAAACTGCGATGCGGAATATGTTGCAGATTACACAGATAAATTGGCTCACGAATACGAAGCGGTAGTAACCGATGCAACTTGTCTGACTATGGGATATACCACTTACACTTGTGAATGTGGTGAAACCTATAAGGCAGATTATAAAGAGCCTTTAGGACATACACCTTCCGAATGGATTGTAGATGTTCCGGCAACTATCGAAGCTGCAGGCTCAAAGCATATTGAATGTACTGTCTGCGGTGAAACATTGCAGAGTGCAGACCTTCCTCAGTTAATTGACAAGGACAATTCTGATGAAGACGGTAAAGCAGAAGTTGGCGATTACTCAATCATCCTTACAGATGAAAACGGCAAGCCTATTTTCAATTCAGAGCTTACTATTGATGTAAATGACAATGTTTCTATTAAGCTTACAAACGGCAGACTTCTTGACTTTGCAAAGCCTACAACAATTACTGCTTTCTACACAGAAAGTCAGCAGCCTAAAGAAAACCTCAAGATTTACATTGAAGATGTAAACGGAAATAAGGCTATCGGCTTTACAAATGCAGACGGTCAGCTTATCGTTCCAAACAATAAGACAAACACCAACGATGATAACGGCACAATCGGTAAAGAAGATGGCGAAACAAAAGAAACTTTCGTAATCACAGTAACCGATAAGGCAAATGTTATTATTCCGAACTGCGAAATCTACATTGGCGAAAGCAATAATGTAGTTGTGGATCTTCCTGAAGGTATTAAACCTACAAGAGAAGAACCCGTTATCGTAACTATCACAGACCATAACGGCAAAGCTCAGGCTGATGTAACTGTAATTGCTCTCGGTGATGCTGACTTTATCGAAAAAGGTAAAACCGACATTTACGGCAAAATCACACTTCCTACTTCTGCTGACGGATATACCGATGAAGAAGGTCATGTAAATGTTAATGAGCTTAATGTTCTCGTAAATGATGAACTCGGTGCCATCGCAGATGCTTATGTTAAATATAATGACGATAACACAATCACAGTAACACTTCCTGAAGAAAAGACAATCACTTATGCAAACCGTATTACTGTAACAGTAACCGATTCTATCGGCGGTGCAGTAAAAGATAAGTCTGTGACAGTTCTTGATGTAACAGAAAAAAGCTATACTGCTCTTACTGATGAAAACGGCAAGGTTGTAGTTCCTCCGGTAAATACCGATATGACTGATGCCGAAGGTAAAGGTGTTGTTAGTGGATATGATGTAGTAATCTATGACGAAACAAAACCTATCGAAAACGCATATATCGAAATGGTTGACGGAAAGCTCAATGTAGTTCTTCCTGAAGGTGTTGTTTTTGATTACCACAACAGAATTACCGCAGAAATCAAAGATGCAGACGGTAATCCTGCAAAAGAAATAGTTGTCAACTTTACAGATGGCAATAAGAATGTTGAATCAGTTGTATCCGATGAAAACGGAAAAGCAATCGTTCCTCCTGTTCACGAAGATATGACCGATGTAAACGGCGAAGCAACTGTAAACGGCTACAAGGTAATTCTTGCAGACGAAAAAGCTCCTATTGCAAATGCCTATGTTGAAATCGTTGAAGGCAAAATCAATGTGAAGCTCCCTGATGGTGTTGTATTTGATTACACCAATAGAATTACTGCAACAGTAACCGACAAGGATGATAAACCCGTTAAGGATATGAGTGTTACATTTACCGATTCTGAAGATAAGAGCGAAAGCAATCTTACTGATGAAAACGGAAAAGCAAGTGTACCTCCGGTATATATGGACTACACAGATGTAAACGGATATTCAGAAGTTGACGGATATATCGTAACTGTTGTAAATGAAAAAGGTGCAATCGAAAAAGCACTTATCACACACAATGCAGAAGTTAAGAACGAAGATGAAACAGTAAAAACTGCTGAAAACATTACAGTTCTTCTTCCTGCAGGTAATGTATTCGATTATGATAACAGAATCACAGTAACAGTTCAGAACAAGACAGATAAAACATCTGTTAAGGATATGAATGTTATTATTACCGAAGCTCCTATTAAGGCTGAAGATGCAACTGACGAACCCGTTGCAAAGACTTTAACTGATAAGACAGATGCTAACGGCAAGGCAATATTCCCTCCGCTTAATGAAGATATAACCGACAACGAAGGTAACTCCGGTGTTGAAGAAACAAAACCGGGCGAAGGCGAAAATGCTGATGATGTAAAAACCGCTTACAAAGTTCTTGTGGCAGACACTAAAGGCATTATCGGAAACGCATTGGTTGAAATCAAGGACGGAAAAGTAACTGTTACACTTCCTGAAACTCATACTCTTACAACTTCAAATCAGACTACCGTAACTGTAACTGATAACGAAGATAAAGCAGTTAAGGGTGTATCCGTAACTATCAAAGATAAGACCACCTTCAAGTCAGGCACAACAGATGCAAACGGCAAAGTAACACTTCCTGTTAAGTCATCCGGCGGTGGTGGCGGTGGCGGTTCTTATTCCGGCGGTGGCGGTGGCGGAGGCTCCTATGTTTCTACCACAGTTAAGATTACCGACAAAGACGGAAAGACCGTATCTGTTACAAGGTCCGTAACAAGCACAAAAGCAACTTTAACACTTCCTGCGGACAAGAACCTTTTGGAAGATGATAACTACTACACAATCACAGTAACCTCCGGCTCAAAAGCAAAAGCTGATTATCCCATTGTCCTCAAAGACAAGAAAGGTAATGAAGTAACCGGAACAACTGATGAAAACGGTATTATCGTTCTTCCGGGCAAAGAACATAAAGCATATATCTTTGGCTACAATGACGGAACATTCAGAGCAGACAACGATATGACAAGAAGTGAAGCTGCAGCAATCTTCGCAAGACTTATTGCAGAAGAAAAAGGCGAAACTGTTTCCGGCAAGGCTACATTCTCTGATGTTAAATCAAATGATTGGTGCTACAAGTACATCGGTTATCTTGAAAAGTATGACATCATTAAAGGCTATTCAGACGGAACATTCAGACCTGATGATGCAGTAACAAGAGCTGAATTTGTTACAATGGCAGTTCGCTACTATGACCTCTTTAACGATGTTAAAAAGAGCGATTACACAGTAAACTACAAAGACCTTACAAAGAGCTATTGGGCATACTCTGACATTGCTTATGCAAAACACATTGGTTGGCTCAACGGTTATGCAGACGGAACCTTTAAGGGCGATAACAACATTACAAGAGCTGAAGTTGTTACAGTAACAAATCACGCAACTAACAGAACTCCTGATGAAGATTATATCAACAAGAATGTGTCAACTCTCAATAAGTTCACAGACCTCAAGAATAATTCTCATTGGGCATACTACGACATTATGGAAGCTGCAAACACTCACCTCGGCGTAGCAAACAAAGATGCTGAAAATTGGGTAAAATAAGAGCTTTCACAAAGGGGCAATTTTCAAAGGTTGCCCCTTTGAATTTGTCAAAAAAATTTTTTCTCCCAAAATTTTTTGTGTTTGTTGAAAAATGTCGATATAATGAAATCAGGAAACCAAACAAACCAATTCTTTTTAAGGAGGAATATTTATGACAAAAAGATTTTTATGTTTAGTAATGGCGTTTATGATGCTTGCAGGAACAACGGCGTTTGCTTGCGACACAACAGAGAATTTACCAATCGGATATTACAACATTGTATATGCAAACAGATACTTATTCTTTGCAACAGACGGTGGCTCGACTTTCAGACCTCTTGAACTCCCTCGTGGAACAAAGGTAAACCTTAATGATTACATCCCAACAAAAGAAGGTTATGAATTTGAAGGTTGGTACACTACACCGAGAGAGCAGGTCGAAAGGTTGACCGAAATCACACTTGATGAAAATTCAGTTGTGTGGGCAAAGTGGAAAATCAAAGACGGTTTATCCGAGCAACAGATTGACTCAGGTATTGTTGCAAGAGAGGTTATCGGAAATCATGTAGTATTATTGACCGCTAATGGCGAAACTTTAATTGCACCCGTCACAGACCTTTGGGTGCAGCAAAACGCAAGGCTTGAAGCCATGATGAAGCTTTACAATCAGAAATTTAATAAACAATAAGACGGATTGAGGGTGATTTGAAAAAATCGCCCTCTTTTCAATTTAAGGAGGTGGTTATCTTGAAATTCAAGTATATTCGTGGTGACACAAGTTGAACAACAGACAGAATGAAACCAAAACTCTTATAATTGTGTTTATATGTCTTTCTCCCGTAGTGATATGGCTTGCTTTACTATTCGCCGGATGCTATCAGGAAGGAAATAAACTGTTTGAACTCTTGGAGAGAATTACAATAGCACTTGAGAATCCAATGAAGATAACATTTACTGAGTATAGTCTAAAGACCGTACTCATTTTTTTATTCTTCTATGCTATGGGTGTTGGTGTTTACTTTTCTTCAAGAGAAAATCGCAGACCGGGCGAAGAACACGGCTCTGCAAAATGGGGTGTTGTATCTCAGATTGTTAAAAGGTACGCAGACCACAAAGAAAGGTTTAATAACCTTCTTTTCTCACAGACAATGCGAATCGGTCTGAATGCCAAAAAACACAGACGAAATCTAAATGTTTTAGTTGTGGGTGGTTCAGGTGCAGGTAAGACACGGTTCTATGCAAAACCAAACATAATGCAATGCAACACCTCTTTTATTATCGCAGATCCAAAAGGTGAAATGCTTCGCTCTGTTGCTCCGCTTTTGTTGGAAAAAGGTTATGATGTAAAGGTATTTAATCTGATAACTCCCTCTAATTCTGACGGGTACAATCCATTTACTTATATCCGTACAGATGAAGATGTTATAAAACTCATAACAAACCTTATACAGAATACCACTCCGAAGAACGCACAACAGAACGATCCCTTTTGGGAAAAATCAGAAATTGCACTCGATACTGCTTTAATGCTTTATCTCTTGCACGAAGCTCCGCCTGAAGAACAGAATTTTGAAATGCTTATGTTCTTAATCGAAAATGCGGCAGCTATGGAAGATGATGACGAATATCAATCTCCCGTTGATTTACTGTTTCAGGGTTTGGAAGATGAAAACCCGGAACATATCGCACTCAAGCAATATAAGATATTTAAGCAAGCAAGCGGTAAAACTGCAAAATCAATCCTGATTTCTGCGGCAGTAAGACTTGCTGCTTTCAATCTCCCCGAAATTGCAAGAATGACATCTTATGATAATCTTGACCTCGGCAGCATGGGAGAAAAGAAAAAAGCAATCTTCTGTGTTATTCCCGACAATGACAACTCATTTAACTATCTTGTTGGTATGCTTTACACACAAGCTTTTCAGGAGCTATATTACAGAGCAGACCACAAGCACGGCGGAGAACTACCAATCCCGGTACACTTCGTAATGGATGAGTTCGCCAATGTTGCCCTTCCTGATAACTTTGAAAGATTGCTTGCAACAATGCGTTCAAGACGAATTTCAGTAAGTATAATCATTCAGAATATGGCACAGTTAAAGGCATTGTTTAAGGACAGTTGGGAGAGCTTGGTCGGTAACTGTGATACAATGCTTTATCTCGGCGGTAATGAGCAATCCACTCACGAATACATTTCAAAAATGCTCGGTAAAGAAACCATTGACACAAGAACAAGAGGAATCACAAGGGGTTCACACGGCAGCAGTAATACCAATTACCAAAATGCCGGACGAGAACTTCTGACACTTGACGAAGTGCGCTTACTTGATAACAGTAACGCACTTATTTTTATTCGTGGCGAAAAGCCGATTATGGATAAGAAGTTCGATATTCTTTCGCATCCAAATATCAAATTAACTGCTGACGGTGGTGCAGTTCCTTATACCCATAATAAGCAAGGCAAATATTTCAGAAAAAATATGGCTAATAAGTTTAATGCTCCTGATGATGTGGTAATTGATGAAAAGTTCATTCAAAGCTCCGGTATATCTTTTGTAGATTTACCCGTAGAGCCTGAAACGGAAGAAACCGAACAACCAAAGGAAAAACAATCATTCATTAAAAAAATCAAATCTAAACTATGGAGGTAACTTTGTTATGAAAAAGAACAACAACATTGAAAAGGCTACTAAGATTTTGAGAAAGTCTAAAATGGTGCTTATGGTTATGGCGGTGGTAATGTGTCTTATGACAAATACCGTGTTTGCAGCAAGTCCGCTTGATACAATCAATAGCTTGTCTGACTTTATCTTCTCTGCAATCAAGGCAATCGGTCTTATTTTGCTCGGCTTCGGTATTGTGCAGATTGGTCTATCCCTTAAATCTCACGATGCTTCGCAGAGAGCCAACGGTTTTCTTACATTCTTCGGCGGTGTAATTATCGCATTTGCAAAAGATATACTTGATATGATTATGTAATAGGTTCTGCTATACTGCCGCCCTTATGGGTGGCAGTATCCTTTAAGGAGGTGAATACTTTTGAGCGATAATTGGATTGTTGCCAACTTGGAAAATGCGTTTGCTACTTGGAACGATAAAATGGCTGAAATATGGACTTTGGTAACAACCTCACCTGAACACTTTAAGGGTGGAACAGTTTGGTCGGTTGTTCAAGGCATTAACGGAGGACTTCAAGCTATCGGTCTTGGCTTGCTTGTTCTCTTTTTTGCTATGTCTATATTCAAAAGTACGGCATCCTTCCGTGATTTTCAAAGACCGGAATATGCACTCAGGCACTTTATCCGTTTTGTAGCGGCCAAAGTTGCCATTACTTATGCAATGGATTTAATGGTGGCTTTATATACTATCTGCGGTGGTGTTGTTTCTCAGATAGCAGGTTCTTTAGGTGGTGTTGGCGGTGCATCTGTGTCACTACCGGCAGCTATTGAAACTGCGGTAGAAGATGCAGGCTTTTGGGCAAGCATCCCTCTGTGGCTTGTTACAATCTTGGGAAGTCTTTTTATAACCATAATGTCATTCATTATGATAATGTCGGTTTACGGAAGATTTTTCAGACTATATATGTACACGGCGCTTGCTCCCGTACCACTTGCAACATTCGCCGGAGAAACAACGGCTGAAATGGGAAAACACTTTGTAAAATCTTATGTGGGTGTATGTTTGGAAGGTGCAGTAATTGTACTTGCGTGTATAATCTTCTCTGCCTTTTCAAGCTCAAGTACGCCAACACTTGATACGAGCATAACTACTGTAACTATGATATGGAAATATATCGGAGAAGTAATTTTCAATATGCTTGTATTGGTCGGACTTATTAAGGGTTCAGACAGAATTATTAAAGAAATGCTTGGAACATAAAGGAGGATAAAATCTATGTTTAACAATGTAATTAAAAGTAATGAATTTGATGCGGTAATAAAGCTTCAGGAGAATATTGAAATGCTTGAAAGCAGGCTTACCTATATGCAATCGGTAAACGATTATTACAAAGAAAATAAAACTACGCTCGGTCATCCTGAAGTGCCGATTGAAACGGCTATGGAGCTTGATAAACGAGTGAAAGACGGACAGACAACACCATATCCCGGTCAGTTCTTTACGGACAACCGCAAAGAAATTGACAGACTAAAAGCAGTTATCGACAGAATACAGAATAACCCTGAAACTGTTTTTAAGAGTTGGGAGTTTAACGGTGGTGAAGCCGTAGTCAATCTTGCGAATAATCGCCTTCAGCTCAACTTCCCGGAAAAGCCTTCGGATGAACAGATTGAAGTTCTCAAGAAGAACGGATTTAAGTGGGCACCGACTCATAAATCTTGGCAAAGACCTCTTACACATCAAACAATGTCGGTGTGCGACAAGATTGACTTTATAAAACCAAAGGACGGAAGAAAGCCTACGGATATTCAGCCGAAAGCTCCAAAAAAGAACGAGCCTGAAAGATAAGGAGGTTTTAAGCTTTGGAAATTCGTATAAACAAAGAAATTAAAGATTACCACGAAAGTCTGTTTATGGGACTTTCAATGCGACAGTTTATGTGCTCTCTCGGTGCAGTAGGAGCAGCAGTTGGTATCTATTTTGGACTTTCAAATGTTTTAGATAAAGAAACTGTGTCTTGGCTTTGTATTGTATGTGCGGCACCTCTTGCTGCAGCAGGGTTCTTCAACTACAACGGAATGAACTTTGAACAGTTTGTAGTGGCATATATTTATAGCGAATTTCTCTGTTCGGGAGTTCGCACATATCAATCTGAAAACTATATTTATGAAGCTTACAAGGAGGTATTAAAAGATGTTTCTGTTCGGAAAGAAAAAACCAAAAAAGGAAAAAAGAAGAATCCCGAAAACAGTTCAGCAATCAATACCGATTGACAGATTGTATAAGGACGGAATCTTCAAATGCGGACACACTTATTCTAAAACATGGAGATTTTCTGATGTGAATTATGCCGTAGCTTCGGATGATGACCAACTCTCTATGTTTCTTGCTCATTCTGCACTCATAAACGGTCTGCCTACTGATGCAATGGCAAAGATAAGTGTGTTTAACAGACAGTTAAGCAAAGAAGTTCTTTCAAGTCTTGCGACACCAAACGGAGAAGAAAATTACAGGGTGTATGCAGAGGAACTTGCAGAGATTTTCAGCGATAAAATGGCAGACAGTAATAACATAGTTCACGA
>Ga0256406_1001225_pt1 | contig 42366 bp, 38 predicted proteins | sample RumenRJG_03DNA_FD_185986 | JGI IMG/M metagenome (GOLD analysis project Ga0256406, IMG submission 185986) | Bovine rumen microbial communities from Lethbridge, Alberta, Canada - RJG_03 | ecosystem: Host-associated > Mammals > Digestive system > Stomach > Rumen | place: Canada: Alberta | collected... | reverse complement strand
CTGCTGGGCAATGCTGATGACAAAGCCCTGGTTGTCTCGGATAAGCTTATTGATAGTCTTCTGATCGTTTTCCATAGCTTTTAATTTTATTCCAGTCCCGCGTCGAGAAGCATCTCAGCTACCTCCTCGGGGGTGTTGAAGTCCATTCCGTCAAGGAGCTCCTGGTCGGAGAACTCCTCCGCGAGGTCGTGCGCAGCTTTCTCTGTCAGCCGTGCCTTGCCCTCGTCATCCTTGGCGTTGAGCAAGATGTTGAGAATCTTGTTGCGATATTCTTCTACTTCCATCGTCGTCTGATATAGATGTCTATAATTTCTTGTAAAGTTACAAAAGATTATTGACAGAAGAAAGAAAAACAGACGAATTTTAGATTTTTTATTCACAAGCATCGTTTCGGTAACTATTCTGCCTAAGTTGAATAGTTGCTTCGTGACAGTTTAACCAAAAATAAAGTAAAAAAGACGGAAAATAAAATGAATTTATTACCTTTGCAACCGTGACTTAAATAAAGAGGTTTCATCTCAATATTAGCACATGCAGAAAATAACCGAAGAACAGTTAATAGCCAATCTACGGAAGGGACGATCAGCCGCCTTGAGTGAAATTTATGACTTATACGCTCAGGAGTTGCTTGTGTTCTGTTATTCGTATACTAAATCCAAGCAAGACGCAGAAGAGGTTGTTCAAGACGCTTTCCTGCGACTTTGGGAGATGCGTTCCTTGATCCGTTCGGACCATTCTCTGAAGTCACTGCTTTTCCGAATAGCTAAGAACCGAGTGATCGATTTATTCAGGAGCAACCTTAAGAGCAAGATCTTTGCCGATTATCTTGTCTTTCAGCAGTCTGGTTTTGACAGAGAATCCGGGGATATGGATTATGATGCCTACCGCGCGTTGGTTGATAAGGTATTAAATAAGTTGCCGCCTTCTCAGCGTGAAATCGTCAGGCTTTCCGACTTTGAGGGATTGGACAATGAACAAATAGCCGAGAGGCTTCATCTTGCTGAGAAGACAGTAAGAAATCAGCTCTCCTCCGGCAATCTGTTGTTTTATAAGCTTTTAAGGAATGCCTTGAAGTTTTTATGCTTTATTTTCTCTTTGGCTTTAGGATAAATCCTTCGTTTTATCGTCTTATATGTAGAATCCTAACATAGTATTTTAATGAATCCTTTATTAAAGAAATATATAGATAACACCATTACTCCCGAGGAACTTGATCAGCTGCGGGAGTATGTGTCTACACTTGATGACGAACAGCTCGCTGCTGTCCTTGATGACAATTCCTGCAAGGGCGTAGCCTCTCCGTTTACGGAGAAAGAGGTACAGCAACTGAAGGCTTCGCTGTTTCAATCTCTTCCGGAAGAACCATTACGCTGGTCTGTCGTGAAGACGATTGTTGCCTGGGCTGCCGTTCTGCTGGTTCCTGTCCTGCTCTGCTCTACCTTTTATTTTTATCACCATTATGCCAATGTCTCCCATGAGCGCATTGTCGTCTCTACAGGACCTTTTGAGCGATCCAGCATCAAACTTCCCGATGGCACTCATGTGAAGCTCAATGCCAACACAGAGCTCTCTTATTCTGCCCAGGCATTCACAGGTTCCGACCGCAGTGTCAGTTTTACGGGTGAGGCCTATTTTGAAGTATCGAAGCTCCAAGGCGGGCATTTTACGGTGAAAGGCGATGGGTATATTGTAGAGGTGAAGGGCACGAAATTTAATGTGTCTGCCGGCAAGTCCGATTCCGAGGTCGTTGTGTCTTTGGATGAAGGGCGTGTGGGTTTCACGTCATCGAAGGGCGGAACAGTGGATATGCAGCCCGGAGACGTGTCCACGCTTGAGCGGTCGTCGGGCATGATCACCGTCCGGCACAACCAATCGACGAACGATTTCTCTGCTTGGAAGCGAAACGAGATCGTGGTGCGTCACAGTTCTTTGTCCCATCTGCTCGACTTGATGAAGCGGTCTTATGGCGTTTCTTTCCGGGTAGACAGAAATGTTCGGCCTGCAAGCACGTTCTCGGGTACGATTCCAAGTGACAATCTCAGTGAAGCTCTTGATATTTTAGAGACTGCTTATGGCATCAGAACGCATGTAGACGGTCGTACGGTAAGGCTTTCAAAGTAAATATCTGTTAAACATAGTTCACGCAGAGCCGCAGAGTTTATTGAGCCGCAGAGATGATACGTGTGAGAGGCTGAGACCGCTGAGAGGCCTTCGGCCTTATGAGGAGAGCGCGAGGGTCGTGCGTCGGTGGAGGCAGCCTCTCCGAGGCTGGCAGGTTGTGACAAGAATGCCGTCTGTTCAATCCTGGTAGTAAACTCAAGGCAGTGGCCTGTCCGGAGCGTTACCTGCATGATCAGAATCAGCCGTCACGCAGCGTGAAACATCGAAACCGACGATTGATATGGAATCGCGGGTCGATTGCAGTGCAAACGGCCTGCGATTGCGGTTGAATCGCAAATCACCGTGAAACATTTTCCTCCTTCACAAGGGCGCGCATTTGCCCTGCGCGGCGGGTGCAATCCTAACAACTAACAACTAACAATAAGGTCGGAACACATGTCTGTTCGCTCCCGACGAGGCAGCCCTGCGCGGGCGCAATTTTAACAATTAAGGGTAACAAGTAACAATAAGGTCGTAACACATGTCTGCTCGCCCCGACGAGGCAGCCTGCGCGGGCGCAATTTTAACAATTAAGGGTAACAAGTAACAAGTAACAATAAGGTCGTAACATACATGCGGCGGCCCGTTTGGAAAGAATTTTTGAAAAGCCGGACAAGAGATATAAATAGGATATAAATAATATATAAATAGATTATATACATTATTATTATTATATATATAATAATGTTCGCGAGGTTCAAAAAAAATTTTGGAACCTATTGAACGACCTTATTGTTACTTGTTACTTGTTACTTGTTACCATTGGGGTGGTGAATTTGGGCGAGCAGACATGTGTTCCGACCTTATTGTTAGTTGTTAGTTGTTAGTTGTTAGTTTTGGTGAGCATAAATATGCCGATACCTTTCGGGAAAGCGTTTTCTTACGGCACGTTCCTCCAATACCTCCGCAGCCCTGGGCCAAACGCGCTCCGCGGCAGACCTACCGTGAGCCGTGGACACTGGCTCCGGGGCTTATTTTGTTAACATATTGCACAAATGAACCGATTTCCGCACGGATTGTTGCAATATTGAACCGATTGCTGCACGGCTGCCGTGCAGCTCTTTTTTTGTATTTAGATATTTTCTACCTTTGCAACTGTCGAAAGACAAGCAATGCAATGACGCATTGCTTAACAACAACATACACTACAAACGATGCAGAATATTTTCAAGGTAATCAACTTGGCAGGCCCACACGCTTTCACTGATGATAATTTTTCGCTGGAAAAGTCGGGATGGATTAAGGTGCTTATGTCAACAGAACGCATGTAGACGGTCGTACGGTAAAGCTTTCAAAGTAAATATTTGTTAAACAAAGGAAAGCGTATGGGACACATACACTTTTTTTGCGTCTTGTAATTGATTTTTATAGTCAAAGAAGTTATGAAAGCAGAATGACAGGGCTGATGATACAGTTCTCGTAAACAATTTATAAAAACTAAAAATTAAAAGACATGGTACATTCAAAAGAGAAATCCTTGTGGAAGAACCTTTGGGTGCTGTTCCTGTTCTTGTTCGGCTCTATGTTGGTCGTCAACGCAGAAACAGATGCAAAAGGTAACCGTGTGACTATTCACGTGACGAATGCGTCACTGCTTCAAATCTTCAACCAAATAGAGAAGCAAACAACCTATCACTTCTCTTATCTTGACAGTGAGATCGACAACCGTGCGGATATTTCGATGAGTGTCAACAACGCTTCTGTTCCCTCGGTTCTCAATCGTGCCTTGAAAGGACGGTCCTTGACCTATAGGATCGTCTCTGCTAAATCTATCGTAATCTCCAAGAAGAAAGAATCCTCGTCTGCCCGTAAGTCATCTACAATCGGCTCCGGCCAGGGGGCTCGCAGTGGCATCGTTGTCCGCGGAACGGTAAAAGATGAGAAAGGCGATCCGGTCATCGGCGCTACCGTGCGTCCGCAAGGCAGCAGAGGCGGAACGGTGACGGATCTTGACGGCCGTTTCGAAGTTGAGGCACCGAACGATGGCGTGCTTGAGTTCTCTTATATTGGCTACAAAACACAACTTGTCACTGTCGGTGGCAAGCGACAGTTTGCCGTGACGATGGTGGAGAATGTCAACGATCTGAATGAGACCGTCGTCGTGGGATACGGTACGATGAAGAAACGGGACCTGACAGGTTCCATCACTTCTATCAAAGGTGATAAGATGACCGATATCACTGTTCCCCAGCCTTTGATGGCTTTGCAAGGTAAAGCTGCCGGTGTATTGGTGACGCAGAATACCGGTGACCCGAGCGGTAACTTCAAGATCCGTATCAGGGGTAACAACTCTATCAAAGGCAACAATGACCCTTTGATACTTGTAGACGGTGTTCCTGCTTACGCTTCTTCCATTGATCCTTATGATATCGAGTCAGTTGAGATTCTGAAAGATGCCTCAGCAACAGCTATCTATGGATCCCGTGGTGCCAACGGCGTGGTGCTGATTACTTCCAAGAAAGGTAAGAAAGGTAAAACGAGTATTCAGTACGACGGTAGTGTCGGTGTGCAAACGAGAATGGGACATTATGATCTGATGAATTCCCAGGAGTATGCCAGGTTTATCAATATCTGGCAGACAAACGATGTGGGTGACCCTTTCTTTTCCGACGATGAGATCAATGCTATGGGAGAGGGCTACGATTGGCAGGATGCAGCTTTTCATGATGCGATGATAACGCAGCACCATTTGTCTGTGAACGGAGGTAACGATAAGACACAGGCTATGCTTAGCGGGTCTGTTTTTGACCGTGACGGTTTGGTTAAAGAATCAAGCTATCGGAAGATAAACGTCCGAAGCAACGTGACTCATAATTTTGATGATCACTTCACAGCAGTGATGAATTTCTCTTATTCTAATGCACACGGTTCAACCCCCCAACAGTTAACAGGCAGTAATCATGGCCAGTCGATCATTGGGGCATGCTATGCGGCACCACCATTGCTGACACCCTATAACGACGATGGCTCCTATCGTAACCTTCCAAGTGAATATCCTTATTTGACTGGGCTCTTGATCAATCCGATGAACTATCTTTTCGAGACAAGCCAGAAGCATAAAGCTGAGGTTTTGGAGATCAATGGTTATTTGGCTTATAAACCCATCAAAGGTCTGACGCTGAAGACCTCTCTTGCTTTGCAGAGTACAAATACGAGAGATGACGGCTACAAGACAAGCAAGGTCATCAATTCGGTTAACTCTGCATGGATTACTTCCGCAAATGATGAGACTATCACCAACGAGAATACCATCAACTATACGACAACGTTTGCAAAGAAGCATGATCTCAACCTGATGGCAGGTTATACCTATCAGCAGGAGGTCAATAAGCCGCTCAGTATGTCAGGCACTGGCTTTATCAGTGACGGGCCGGGCGTATACAATATTGCCGGGGCTGACAAGCAGAATCCTGCCTCATCCTCTTATACCAAATGGGTGTTGGCTTCTTGGTTAGGCCGTATCAACTATTCTTATGCCGGCCGCTATATGGCAACGTTCAGTATGCGTGCCGATGGTTCTTCCCGTTACAGTGAAGGCAATAAGTGGGGCTACTTCCCATCAGCAGCCCTTGCCTGGCGAGCAAGCGAAGAAAAGTTTATGAAGTCATTGACTTGGATCGACAACCTCAAGCTGCGTCTTGGTTATGGCGAGACAGGCTCTACGGCTATCAGTCCTTATCAGACCTTGAATACCATGTGGAATACCCAGGCAGTAACAGGGAACGGAGTAGAGATTGGATATACGCCATCGACCAACTATACCTCTGACTTAAAGTGGGAGACGACAGCTCAGTGGAATATAGGTATTGATTTGGCTATGTTTAACTCTCGTTTGCGTATGACAGCCGACTATTATATTAAGAACACGCGCAATCTGCTTAACAGTGTACCGAAGGCTCTTTCTACAGGTTTTACTTCAAGTTTACAGAATATCGGCAAGATGCGCAACAAAGGTTTTGAGCTGACGATTGATTATGACGCTATCCGTAATCAAGACATGTTATGGACAGTATCGGGCAATATTTCTGCTAATCGCAACAAAGTTGTAAAACTCTATGGTAATGCAGATATTCATGGTACAAATATACCTTATCTTAATATCGGCGGCAGCTATGTCAACCTGATCCGTGAGGGCGAGCCGCTTGGTGTATTTTACACCTATAAGGAAGACGGGTATGATGAGAACGGTCATATTAAATATGTAGATTTTACTAATGACGGTAAGATTTCCAACGATGACCGTTATATCTCAGGCAATCCTAATCCCGACTTCTTCTATGGTTTGAGTTCTACTTTCAACTATAAGGGCTTGGAGCTCTCCTTGCTTTTCCAAGGTACGGTCGGCAATGACATCTTCAATGGAATGGAGATATACAATGTTGATTATGGGGCAGGTTTGAATTGTTCCCGAGATGCCCTATATAGTCATTGGGATGCCAATAATACGGCGGAGCAGAATGCCAATGCCAAATATCCGATTATTTCGGAGAAACAGACCATCAATGTCTCGGATCGCTTCATAGAGAATGGTTCCTACTTACGGTTGAAGAACATTAGTCTTGGTTATTCTCTGCCAGTGCAGAAATGGTCAATCGGCAAATGGGTGAAAGGTATCAACGTGTATGTCAGTGCGCAGAACCTCTTCACGATCTCAGGCTATTCCGGTGCTGATCCTGAAGTCTCTGCTTATGGCTCAGACGTGTCTGCCGGATGGGATTTTCTGCAGTATCCTTCCGTTCGTACCTATACGTTTGGTATGAAGTTGAAGTTCTGATTTATTCTTTAGTACACTTTACTATTAAAAGAAATTACGATGAAAAAACTATTAATAGCACTGATCGCATTATTGACGGTCACGTCCTGCTCTGATATGTTGGAAGAACATCCGAAGACACTGTCAGAGATAACATTTTACAATTCACCCTCCGAGGCACATGCTGCCATTATTGCTATGACAGCATGGCTGTCGAATAACCAGAGTTGGAAAGGTTTCAATGTCTACATGCAAGGTGGGCTGTCTGACATGCTATATGGTAGAGCAAGTTGGGCTACCTTCAGTGATTATAAAAAGCTGACTACAAATGGACAAGCATACACGGCTTGTCTATGGAAGTACCTTTATAGCTGTATTCGTGATGCCAACTATGCTATCCGTCAGTTTCCGAAGGCTACATCCATGACCGAGGAGGAAAAGCAGTCTTATTTGGCACAGGCTAAATTTCTACGTGCTTTTGCCTATTTTGGTTTAGTCAGGTATTGGGCCGGAGTTCCTTTGCGCACAGAGGAAAACATCGGTGTTGATAATGTGCCTCGTAGCAGCGAGGAAGATATTTACAACTTTATCGTCTCAGACTTGGATTATGCTGTAAAGTATATTCCCGAGTCAAATACGCGTGGCTTGCCTAACCGCGATGCAGCAGATTATCTCTTAGCGTGTGTTTATATGCAGCTCAGACAGTACGATAAGGCCTTGCCTTTGCTTCAGACGATCGTAAGCTCGAATAAGTATTCTTTGGTGAGTGTCAAGAAGGCGAACGATTTTGATAATGTTTTTGGTCCTGATGCTAAGGAAACGTCTGAGGAAGTATATTATCTGAAAAGCGAAGCAAGACCAAAAGGAGGATGGATGGTACCTGTCTATTATGCGCATCCTAATGCTATGATAAACGGTAAAAAACTCTGTAAGACCGCTGGCTATTACGTTTTTTATGCTTCGGATAAGAGTTCAATTATTTCGAATTGGGATACCCGTGATCTTCGTCGTCAGTACGATTTGCTTCAATACGACATAGGATATGGTTCAGGCACGTATCTGGTATCAAAGTTCCGGGATGGGGATACGAGCGCTAATCCCGGCAATGACGATCCGTTGGTTCGCTATACAGACGTACTTCTTCTTTATGCCGAAGCAGAGGCAAGGGTTAATAATGGGCCTAATGAAGAAGCTATGGAGGCTATCAACCAGATTCATCGGCGTGCATACGGAAAGACTCCCAGATTGAAATCTTCGATTGACTATAAGCTGAGCGATTATCCTACGCTTGATTCTTTCATGAAACTGTTGGTTCAGGAAGAAGGTTATGAGACGTTTGGAGAAGGCAAGCGCTGGCTGTTCCTCAAAAGACTGGGTATCGTGAAAGAGCAGATTAAGGAAGCGAAAGGTATAGACATCGACTCTACCTGTTTGCTCTTCCCGATTCATGAAGACGAGTACAATGTCAACCTCGCTATCGACCCGAAGAAAGATCAAAATCCGGGATATTAATTCTTAGAAGAGATCAGGGATAAAATATGGATGGTTGAGTATTGACACGCAGAGGGAAAAAAGCAAGGGCGGCCTCTCTGGCCGTCCCTGCAAACAAAACAATGGATAAATAATGCTGAAGATGAAGAAAATAATACTTTGTTTGTGGATAATGGCTTCGTGTGTTGCTTCGGCAGCAGCGCGCACATTTCAGTCGGTCTCCTCCCCGAATGGCAGGCTGAAGATGTCGGTGTCCATTGGCAGCTTGTTGAAGCTCACTCTGTATTGTGATGGCAAAAAGTTTATGGAGGCTCCGATTTCCATGAAGCTTGATGATAACACGGTATGGGGATCCAATGCGACCTTGCAGAAAGCGACACGTAGTGAGCCTTATCGCACCATTTCGACGAACTTGTACACAAGATCAACGGTCGCTGACCATTGCAATGAATTGACATTAACGTTTGCGCAAGGTTTTAACTTGGTTGTACGAGCTTACGACAATGGCTGTGCCTATCGATTCGTCTCCGACAAGGAAGGAACTTATAATGTGGAAAGCGAGAATTCCACATGGACTTTTCCGACCGGAGCTAAGGTGACCTATCGTTGGTCAGAACCTAACTTAGGTGAACAAGAAAGTTTGTACAGTCCCTTAAATTCGCATGGAGAGGGTTGGTACATTCCGGATACAACGGAAATCGTTCGGGATGAAAATCGTCCTTATGCGTTGCTGCCGTTTATGGTCAAGTCTCCGAATCTGCCAACCTTGGTGCTGGCAGAAAGTGATGTAGAGGATTATCCAAGTATGTTTATACAAAATGGAAATACTGATAATAATTTCAAGGCGATATTTCCTAAGAAGGCTAAAACATCAAAGGTTACCTCTGCTTGGTGCAAGATGACTTTCCCTGAAACCAGATACCCTTACATCGCTTCTTGCAAGGGTCCCCGGAGTTTTCCTTGGCGCATCTTTATGGTAGCCTACAAGGATGTGGACTTGTTTGACAACGACTTGGTATATGTTCTGGCAAAAGATCCGGAAGGCGACTTCTCCTGGGTCAAGGACGGGCAGTCTACAATGGATAATGTCACGGCCTATACCTTGGATAATGTTGACTTCAAGTCTGGTCTGAATACGCAGACATACCTTTATGAGATAAATTTTGCAGCTAAGCATGGGATGCCTTATGTCAATATGGATGCCGGAGTTCTCAATGATACAACGATGATGACCGTCAAGACCAATAAGTCAGGTCAGCCTTCTGTTGATCTCCCTGCATTGGTTGCAGAAGCAAAGGCCAAGGGCGTGAAGCTTGTTGTCTGGGGCAGTGCCGGGGTGCTCAACGCTTATCTTAATCAGGGAGAGGATAAATTGGATGCCTGTATGGCAAAGATCGCGGACTTGGGTTTCAGCGGCATCAAGATTGATTTCTTTGAACGCTCGGACCAGGACTATAATAAGCTGAAAGAAGCGATTCTTCGACTTGCAGCCAAGCATCAACTTGTGGTTCTGCTCCATGGAACTTACGAGCCGGCAGGTTATAATCGCACATGGCCCAATCTTGTGTCATCGGAGGGTGTACGCGGGATGGAAGACGGTAAATGGAATAAAGGCATTGGCGAATACAAGTATGATAAGCGCTGGGTTTATGACGTCACGTTCCCATTCCTCAGATGTTTGAATGGTCCCACCGACTATACACCCGGGCTCATGCGCAATGCGTCAGTAAGTACAATGCAAGTCTCCAATGAACGCCCGTATTCTTTGGGTACCCGTGCCCACCAAGTTGCGATGTTTGTCGTGGCTTTCAGCCCATTGACCAGCCTTGGAGACAATGTTACCACGTATGAGACTATGCGCAAAGTGCTAAACTACATTAATACGATTCCAACGACTTGGGACGATGTCATGCCTTTATCCGGCGTGTCAAATCAATATTTGGCAGTGGCGCGTAGGAAAGGTGACCAGTGGTTCATTGGTTCTCTGAATAACGATCAGGATCGTTCGTTGACGCTGGATCTCTCGTTTCTGGGGGATGGTGACTATGCCGCAGAGGTCTTCAGAGACGGTGATATTGCCGATACTGCGCCGGCAAGTTATAAGATTGAGACGATCGATGTACCTGCTGACCGCCAGCTGACCATCAGCATGAAGAAAATCGGAGGCTGGGTGGCAAGAATATATAAAAAAAAATCCAGTGCTGTCAACATGGTAAAAGTTGAAAAAGACGGTGCTGCTCCCGTGTACAATTTGTCTGGCCAACAGGTGGGTACCCAAGGCTCTGCGCTGCCTCATGGAATGTATATCACAGAAGGGAAAACCTTTATAGTAATGTAATTGTTTAACTAAAAACATTGACTTATGAAAAAGTTTTATGCTGTTTTGCTGGTGTTGCTGACGACCTGTGTCTGTCAGCTGCATGCTTTGTCTAAGGGCGGATTCTTCCGTGTGGACAATGTTATGTATCAAGTAACAAGCCTTGATTACAATACAGTCTCTGTCTATAGAGTTGATCCGGGTGTAACGGGGACTCTGACAATTCCTGCTACTGTGAAGGATCAAATGGGTAATGAGTTAACAGTCACAGGCTTGGCGAAAGACTGTATATTGGGCACTCAGATCACGAAAATCGTTCTTCCTTCGACCTTGGCTGATGACACTAAGGCCGGGGGCTTCCAGTATGGCAGTCTTGCTTGCCCTACACTGGAAGAGATTGCTCTTGACCCGGGCAACACAGATTTCAAGGTTGTAGACGGCGTGCTATTTAATGCTAACGGGCATAGATTGGAGGCTTATCCAGCTAACAGACCCGGAACGGCTTATGCCCTGCCCTCAAAAGATTTGGTTGCTGTCATGCCATTTGCCTTTGCGGAAGCACAAAATCTTGAGACGCTGACAATACCAACAGGGTATTTTGGTCAGTGGAATACTGAGGAAAAAGAATGTAAAGGCTGTTGGGCTTATATCTCGTCGTTGAAAAATTATGTGGTAGAAGCAGGTAACAAATATTATTCAGTTCGAGACGGAGTCCTTTATAAAAAAGGTACGAAGATGGCGTTGGTGTCCTATCCTGCAAATAAGGAAGATAAGACGTTTACCGTTCCTGATGACAATATCATTGTCACTGCTGAGCCTTATGCTTTCTCTGGAGTCTCTGCTCTTGAGGAGATCAACTTCTCCAACATTCAATATTGGCAGCAGCCTGTAATCATGAATTGCAAGAATATCAAGAAAATAACAGGCACAAATTCTACTTACTTAATATTTAAGGATAACGCAGTTCTCACTCAGGCGAATGCTCTCTATTATACTCCATCGGCAGGTGGTGGAACATATACGGTTCCGGATTATGTTACCGGACTTAAAGCTTATAGTTTAAGTTTTTCTGATTTTGATAAGGTAGTTATAGGTGCTAAGTGTACTGGTATTGGCGATCACGCATTTTATAATTCAAATGTCAAGGAGGTGGATTTATCGAATTTTGCCAATACTATTTGGGATAATACCTTTACGAGAAGCAAACTGGAGAAGGTGGATCTGCCTGCTACAGTTAACCAAGTCTCTACATCTGCTTTCCAACGTTGCAATAATCTGAAGAGTGTTACGTTCGCCGATGGTTCCACAGCCTCAAGTATTGACAAGAATGCATTTGCAGATGATCCTTTATTAGAAACTGTAAACTTTGGTCAAGATACTCAATTGTCTTCAATTGGTAATGGAGCCTTTGCTCTCTGCCCTCGTCTGAAGTCGTTGGCTATTCCTGCTTCTATAACCGATTTAGGACAAGGAATTGCTTGGGGTGATACTAATTTAGCTTATTTTGACCTGTCTAACACTGAAATCGACATTTCTGAGGTTGATCGTTCAAGCGAAATGTTTGACGGTCTTGATGCTCACACGCTCGTGTTCTTACCTCAGGCAGAAGATGAAGCGTCTACAGTCGCAGGTGACAATATCGTAAACATCGATGGTGACGGTAATCGTACCGCAGAAAGTATCTCGCTCTATAATCAGGCGACCTCCTTCGAAACTCCTTATCCGTTCACTGCTAAGAAGGTTACTTATGACCGTTCGTTCACGAAGAATACTTATGCTACCGTTGCTTTCCCGTTCGCATTGAATGCAACCCAAGTGGAGGCATTAGGTAAAATGTATTCTTTCCAGAATGTATCTAATAATGAGGCTGTTTTCGATGATAAGGCTGCTTCCGAGACAGCGGCTTATCAGCCGTATCTGCTGCTCTCCAACGGAACGGCTTTCTCTGCTGAGAACGTGAAGTTTGAGAAAGCTTCTGAGAACAGCGCTTCCGGCGACTTTGCAGCCTGCTTCGAGGCTACCAGCGAGAGCGGTAAGTTAGGTCTGAACTCCGACTTCTCTGCTACGAAGGCTCCGGTATTCCGTACGCTTGCTGACGGAGAGTCGATCCTCCCGTTCCATGCTTACATCACCTCCACCGCTTCTTCGCTTCCTGTGAAGGGCGCTGAGGCTACGAGTATCAGTAATATTCGTGTAAACGGTAAGACGAGCAACGGTATCTATACGCTCAATGGCTCCAAGCTCTCTACGATGCCTACACAGCCCGGTGTATATATCATCGGTAACAAGAAAGTGCTGGTGAAATAAAAGAGTTGTGAATTAAACTTGTGTATTCATTTGCCTATGACAGTTTTGAAGAAGAGTACGGTCTTTCTCTTTATTCTGTTGCTTCTGACAGGTACGTTGTCAGCATCGAAAAGGAAGCAGCAGTTCTCTACGGCCGGTTTCTACGAATTAGGGCAGAGCGGGCGGTCAGTGATGTCGATGAACCCTGGCTGGCTCTTTTACAAAGGAGACATTAAGGGTGCTGAAGCTATGAACTTCAACGACCAAGCCTGGGAGAAAGTTTCCTTGCCTCATTCGCTCGATGTAGTACCTGTTGATGCAAGCAGTAATGCCAACTATCAGGGCGTAGCCTGGTACCGTAAGCATTTCCGTTTGCCGGCAACATTGAAAGGAAAGCGCCTTGTCCTCTATTTCGAGGCTGTCATGGGCAAATGTCGTGTTTATGTTAACGGAAAACTGAAGGCAGAGCACTTCGGCGGCTATCTGCCTGTCGAGGCAGACTTTACTGATGTTGCTGACTTCTCTGGTGATAACGTGGTGTCAGTATGTGCGGACAACTCCGACGATGCAACGTATCCTCCCGGCAAGCCGCAGAGCAAGCTCGATTTCTGCTATTTCGGCGGGATTTATCGCGACTGCTGGCTTGTAAGTAATAATCTTAATGTGTTTATCACTGATCCACAGACATCGGACAGTCCGCAAGCAGGCTTGACGGTTTTTACCCAGTCTATAAAGGATAACCATGCCACGTTGTTCCTATCGCTTGAGGTAAGAAACAATCGAAGCATGCCTTTTAAAGGGAAAGTCTCATATACGCTCGTAGACAGTACTGGTAGACAAGCAGCTTCTCTGAAAGTGCCTTTGGCGGTACAGCCAAAGGCTGACGCTATAAGTTCCGGAGTTCTGTCAGTCAAGAATCCCATGCTTTGGCAACCGTCCGATCCTGTGCTATATACCCTTGAGGTGCGTGTGTGTGACAACCAGGGTAGGGTAATGGATGGCTATAGCCAGCGAGTAGGTATCCGTACGATTCGGTTTATGGGAGCCCAGGGGCTTTTCCTCAATGGCAAGCGTTACGAAAAACCATTGATTGGCACCAACCGCCATCAGGAGTGCCCGATTGTGGGTAATGCGATGACGAACAATATGCAGTGGCGCGACGCACGATTGTTGAAAGATGCCGGTGTGGAAGTCGTGCGCTGCTCTCATTACCCGCACGATCCGGCTTTCATGGATGCCTGTGACGCACTTGGTATCTTCACCATCCCTGAAACGGCCGGCTGGCAGTTCTGGAATGAGGCTCCGGTCTTTGAAGAGCATGCCATCAGTGACATCCGTCACTTAGTACGTTTGGAGCGTAACCGTCCGAGCGTCCTCTTCTTTGAGCCTATCCTCAACGAGACGCATATGCCGGTCTCTTTTATGAAGAAGGCTGCACAGACAGTTGCGGAGGAATACAAGGCTTATCCTGATGCTGCGGCCTGTGACGAAGAATCACAAGGATCACAATTCTACGCTATTAGATACTATCAAGGTGTAGATTTGAAGAATAGAGATCCGAAGATCACCTATTTTAAGCGAGAGTGGGGTGACTGCCCCGATAACTGGATTGACCAGAACTCACCCTCACGATGTGCGCGTCGTTGGGGCGAGGCGCCGATGTTGACACAAGCCAGGCATTATGGATGTCCTCCCTCAACCTATTCTTTGACATCTTTGAACCAACTCTATAAGATTTGGCCCCGGACTATCGGTGGGACATTGTGGGTAGGCTTTGACATGCAGCGTGGTTGTCATCCTGAACCACTTTATAATGGCCTTCTTGATGAGATGCGCCGACCAAAATATTCCTATTATCTCTTCATGGCTCAGCGATCCAACAAGAAGCTACAGAAACCCTTTGCCACAGGCCCAATGGTATATATAGCAAACGAGATGACGCCTTTCTCATCTGCTGATGCAACAGTCTATTCTAATTGCGACAGTGTAAGACTTACTATTGATGGCGGAGCCCGTGTCATGACGTTGAAAAGAAACCAAGAGAACATGGCTATGCCGTCTCCCATTATGACCTTCAAAAATGTATTTAGTTTCAAGGGATACTTGAGTAAAGAGAAGACGGAACTATTAGCTGAAGGTTTTGTAGGAGGAAAAGTAGTTGTCTCCGACAGGCGCGTGCCGGCTGGTAGGGTTGACCATATTCGTGTCTCTCTTGACAATGTAGGACAGCGGTTGTATGCCGACGGCTCTACGGTGTTCGAAGTTGTTGCAGAGATGGTTGACCGGAATGGAACAGTCAGACGGTTGGACAATCATTTTGTGAAGTTTGTGGTTGAGGGTGAAGGAAGGCTCTTGAATGATGCGCAAAGTCTGACCAATCCGATGCCTATCCGCTGGGGCGATGCTTGTTGCCTGATACGCACTACAACTAAACCAGGCATCATACGAGTAAAAGTGGAGGTCACGGCGGGTAAGGAGCGTGCTCCACGATCAGGCATTCTCGTCCTCCGAACGTTGCCTTGCCCTATTCCGCTGCTCTATGAGACAAACATGCTACAACCGTCAGTTCCACTATCCTCTGCAACGGCAGTAGATAGTCGAACATATGTGTCACCGGCACAAAATGCAGCAGAGATGAAAGACCTTATGGAAGTAGCTAATCAGCAATATAATTTTGGACAGCATTAAATCCTAATTTCTAAAATATGGAAGCAAAAAGATTCATCTTAATCAGCCTTGCGTTTGCAGTCCTCACGCCCTTGTCAGCTCAGACTGCGTTTCCGCTGTCTGCCAAGCAGGACAAGGAAGGTATCATGAGTAAGGCTTATTGGAAACTGTGGAACCCGAAAGTACAGGCAAAGATCGACAAGGACATCGAGCAGAACCGAAAGGCGGATGCCTCGATAATTTTGTCGGATGCCAAGCCAGGAACGGAGGTGAAGGTCGAACAAACGAAGAGCGACTTCATCTTCGGCGCACATATCTTCAACTTCGACCAGTTAGGTACGAAAGAGCGGAACGATAGATACAAGAGTCTCTTCGGGACGTTGTTCAACCGAGCTACGGTGGGCTTTTATTGGAAACAGTTTGAGACCCGTCCGGGCCGCAAACGCTATCGGGAAGAATACTGGGATACGGAAGATTGGTGGAACCATCAGGACAATCCCAACTATCAGACGCACTGGCGTCGCCCCTCGACCGATAAGGTCGTTGATTTCCTGGAAAAGAAAGGCGTCGCCATCCATGGTCATCCGCTCATTTGGGGAAATGAGCATTGGCAGCAGCCCGCCTGGCTCTATAGGATGTTTACGCCCGAGGAGAAGAAAGTTGCTGACCGTCTGATTGCTTCCTATCCGGATCCTTACGAGGTACTGTCTGAAGTGAAGATGAAGAAAGGATGGAGAGACTCTATTTCGGATGCGGACCTCAACACGAAGCTCAAGGCCTACGGCGAAAAACTCAATAAAGTGTACGAAATGCGTATTCGCGATCTCATTGCTTATTACGGCAAGCGCATTGGTTCTTGGGATGTCGTCAACGAGAGTGCGATCGATTATGCGCATGGTAACTTCAAGGGAGATGCTGCGCTGATGAAGTCAGATTATGGTATCATGCCCGGTGGCTATACCTATAAGGCGTTCAAGACAGCGGATGACTGTTTCCCGCAAGGTGTGTGGAAGAACATCAATGACTACTGGACCGGCCCGGAATATGCCAAGCAGGTAAAGGATCTCTTGAGTCGAGGTGCGAAGATTGATATCGTCGGTTCGCAGATGCATCTTTTTGACCCGAAGCAATGTACGGATATTGCAGCGGGGAAAGAAATCCAGACGCCTTCGCATGTATGGAACTTGATGAGTGATCTTGCTTCTACCGGTCTCCCTCTCTGTCTGAGTGAGATCACGATTACTTCGCCATCCTTGGATCACAAAGGTCAGATGATTCAGGCAATCATTGCCTATAACCTCTATCGCATCTGGTTCAGCATCAAAGAGATGAAGGCTATCACGTGGTGGAATGTCGTGGACGGCTGCGGAGCCCCGGGTGAGCCATCCGTCTCTGGACTGTTCACGCGCGACATGCAACCGAAGATGGCTTATTATGCGCTGAATGACTTGATCAACAATCAGTGGAAGACACGGATGACGGTGAAAGCTGACAGCAACGGCCAGATCAAGTTTCGTGGGTTCCGAGGATTGTATAAGATTACGTACACCACAAAGGAAGGAACAGCGAAAACCATCGACTATCACGTGAAGTAAGCCATCACTTGGCTTGCAGAGTCCAACAGTCTCACCCCTGTATCCTGCTAAAGAGGGTAGGGATGACAGCTTCAAGAAAGATATGAATATATGGCGTTCGCTATATGTTGTTATGCCCAATAGCAAAATGAAGGCTGGATTCCTCGTTTGGTATCCGGCCTTTTCTCATCTTATCCGTAACTACTCGTAATTTCAGAGTTCTGCCATCGCCTTCGCACCGTGTCACGATCCTGTGCCTCAGTTGTGTCACGATCCTGCCTCAGTTGTGTCACGATCCTGCCCCATACGTGTCACAAAATCTTTATTATGTTGTGTACGTGCACATTGTTATTGATTTATATCAATAATTGCAAAATAATTGCATTTTTATATAGAAAGTTCTTGGAAGATATTGAAAATGTAAGTACCTTTGCACATGTAAACAAGAGGGTAATACCTCAGCAAAACAAAGAATAGGTTAGTAGATTTTTCATATAGGTTTTTAGTTTTTAGGTTTTGATAGATTGTTTTTAGGTAACGGTAGGCGTTGTGAAACGGCGACCGTTTTTTTGTGTTTATACGAACCCATCAAAAAAAGGAATTCGTCATAAGACGAATTCCACTTCCTTGAACGCATAGCTTCGGATATGACCTTCGCGGTCATGAAGAATGAGATGGCCATCATCCTCCACCTCTACAAGCGCTGCCTCAAACTCCCCGTCCTTGTCGCGATACTTGGAATAGCCGTGACCGCGATAGAGATAAGAGGTGTAGAGCGATACGATCTTCTCATAATTGCCATTGCGAAGGTCGAGCAAATAGTTCTGGAACACCTTCACTATCTTCTTCAAAAGCTCATCGCGGTCCGTCTCCTTGCCAAGGATCTGATACAACGACACGGGATTGGGCGCCTCGCTGTGGAACGTTTGTTGGTTGACATCGATGCCTGTCCCGATGATACAGTTGCGGATATGTCCGTGCGACAGACTGTTCTCTATGATGGTGCCACTGATCTTCTTGTCTTTCCAATAGATGTCGTTCGGCCATTTGATAGTGATACCGTCGGTGTATTGCGACAACACGTCACGAAGGGTCAGCGCCCAAGCCTCAGAGATGAGAAACTGCGCATGCATCGGCACCCACACAGGATGACAGAGGATGGAGAACAGCAGATTCTTGCCCCGCTCGCTCTCCCAAGTATTCGTGCCCTGCCCTCGCCCGGCAGTCTGAAACTCCGTGGAGACGACTACAAGATCGACCTTGTCAGCGTCTGTCTCAGCGAGATGGTGGGAGAGATAAGTACTTGTAGAATCGGTCTCGTCAAGTTTGATATAGTTGACCTTTGGCGAGTTCTTCTTTTTCCGGTCAAATAAGGAGAGGATTGAACGCATCTTCGATATGATTTATTTTGATATTGTTGCTGTTTCGCTTACCAGTAATAGCAATGACATCGAAACGAACCTCTTCACTGATATCGTGTGACTTGATGTATTCGTCGGCAGCAAGGCCTAAATGTCGCATCTTTCTGATATCGACGGCATCTTCCGGCTCCATATAGTCATTGGTTCCCCGTGCTTTGACTTCCACAAATACGACTGTCGTCAGATCCGCGGTCTTGCAAATGATGTCTATATCGCGTTTACTACGCCCGAAGGTCCAGTCTCGCTCGATGAGAATATAGCCTTTCTTTTGTAAGTATTCGGCGGCATAGTCCTCGCCCCATTTGCCAAAATCGTTGTGTTCAGCCATAAACAGCTAATTTGACTATTATTAAACAACCATTCTTCACTTCACGAGCACCACAAGGTATTTACTCGTGCTCCAAAAGATCTGAGGATTGGTGATGGATAAGACATACATCTTATTATTATCTTGTTTCAACTCGTAGCTGCCCATCGGATGAGCGGTGAGAAGTTTGGCAGCCTTAGAATAGAGCTTGATTTCTTTCGTAACCCGGATATCGATCTTCGTGAAATAGTTACGGTTGAAATTTTGCTGAAGCACTTTCCCCCCATATAAGATATGCTGTTCCTTCAGTTCCGACTTCGTGCCGAAGACATACCAAGCCGTGTTAAGCTGAGTCTCCTGATTGTTGATGGTCTGCGTCTTCTCTTCGCTTTCTGTCTGAAGATTGCTGACATTATCGTTAAGATTGCTGATTGTCTGGTCGAGCTCCGCGATATGAATATCCTTAGCATCGAGCTCGGCTCTGAGCTGCTGCAACTGCTGGTCCTTCTCATCGAGCTGTCGCAGCATGTTGGCAATGACCTTTTTGAGTTCCACACTCTTGAAATCACTGTCGCGCAACTGCCCCTGAAGCTTCTTGATCAGTTCGCGGTTCTGCTCCATGCGGTCGGCAATGAACTTAATATCTTCCTTGATCTGCTCCGCTTTGTCAGCGCGCTCATCGTCTTGAATGATATTGACGCGGTTTTCCGCCTCACTGATCTCATTGAACCCCTCCTGAATCTCATTCATCGTGGCCATCATACTGTTGATCTGGTCATCCCGCTGCGAGATAATTTGCTGCAAAGAGTCGGTTTTTGCAACCATCGGAAGGTTAGCCTTAGGAGACTTCTTCTCTATGCAACCGCCCAGGAGGATGAGCGGAAGGAGACCTATCAAGAAAATAGAGAGATGTAAAAGTATCTTATGTGTGTTCATTGCACTTCAAGGTTAATGGTTCAGCGGCTGAGATTATTCGCCCTCAGGGCTGTTAGCGGCCACCGAGGCCCGCCCCGGCTTGGGCTTACCGGCAAGCACGATGACGATCTCTCCCTTGGGCTCCGTCTCTTCGAAATGAGCGATCACCTCATCGAGCGTGCCCCGGACATGCTCCTCATGGATCTTACTGATCTCTCTCGCCACACTCACCTGACGGTCACCGCCGAAGACATCTCGAAACTGCTTCAGCGTCTTGAGGGTACGGTAAGGCGACTCGTAAAACACCATCGTCCGCGGCTCATCCCTCAAACTCTCAAGATGGGTCTGCCGCCCTTTCTTCTGCGGGAGGAACCCCTCAAAACAGAAACGGTCGCACGGCAAGCCCGATGACACGATCGCCGGGATACAGGCCGTGGCCCCGGGAAGGGTGATGACGGGGATGCCCTCACGCGCAGCCTCACGCGCCAGGAAGAAGCCCGGATCGCTGATGCCCGGTGTGCCGGCATCACTGATCTGCGCGATGGTCATACCCGCTTTCAGTTTCTCAATGATACCGGCTGTCGTGCCATGCTCGTTAAACTTATGATGCGCCATGAGATGGTTCTTGATGTCATAATGCTTCAGGAGGATCCCCGAGGTGCGGGTGTCCTCAGCAAGCACGAGGTCAGCCTCTTTGAGAATGCGCAACGCACGGAGCGTGATATCCTCCATGTTGCCCACTGGTGTCGGAACGATATATAATGTACCCATGTTAATGTCTAATATCAAGCAACAAATATAGACAATTATTTCAAACGGAGCAAAGAAAGTCTTAATTCTTTGCAATTTTTAAGAGGCATCTTCAAATTATAGCGTCTTCTTCAAATTATATTGTTTACCTTTGCAGCCATGATTGAAAATCTCATCGGGGAAACCCATCGTCCCGGAAGAATAGAAGTGGTATGCGGCTCGATGTTCTCAGGCAAGACAGAGGAGCTCATCCGCCGGCTGAAACGTGCGAAGATCGCCCGTCAACAGGTGATGATCTTCAAACCGGTCATTGACACTCGTTATTCGGATGTCCAGGTGGTCAGCCATGATCACAACAGCATCAACTCCACACCCGTGAAAGACCCCCAGGCCATCCTCAAAAGTGCCCAAGGCTACGATGTCATTGGCATCGACGAGGCACAGTTTTTTGACGACAGCCTGGTGGAGGTATGCAACAAACTGGCTTACCATGGCATGCGCGTCATCGTGACAGGTCTTGACATGGACTATCTGGGCCAGCCGTTTGGTCCGATGCCCAAGCTCTTGGCTATCGCCGATGAGGTGACGAAGGTGCATGCCATCTGCGTGAAATGCGGATCACTGGCTTATGCCAGTCACCGCCTTGTAAGAAGCAATGCGCAGGTGATGTTAGGCGAGAAAGACCGGTATGAGCCCCTGTGCCGCGATTGCTTCAAGAAAGCCTTGGAAGAAGACCGGCGCAACGCACGCTCCAAGAACTTGTTCGAAGAATAGAAGCGGTCCTTTTCTATCGACTATCATCTCTTAACGACTGCGGTGGGGCAGTGCCGTGGCACACAGCCCACGCACTACTTTTCCTCTCCGACACTAACCGTCAACGGTTGATTGATACCTTCCATGAACTCTCTGACAAGCTCTTTCCAAATCAAGAAGTTAGGCACATCATAACGGCTCCAGCCTGCGCCAGCATAATAAGTTACTGGTGCACCTTTATAACCATCAATCATCCCCACAAGGTTACGGGCATCCGGTGTTTTACCCGTCCGCACCTGATTATAAGGGAACATCGCCGCGACATAGATCTCTGATCCATGCACATCGGGGCGGTCTGTGGGATCTGCATAAGCCACCCACTGATCACCCGTGGCTTCCGCCCCTTTCCCGTTCAGCACGACACCTGCACAGAATGTGGTAGGCGTGTTCATGTCGTCATACCACACCTTGATCTTGTTGAAATGGCTCCCCTTGTCCAAGGAGATGATGCGATGCTCCACGATTCCATCCGCATTCTTGCCATACTCCAGGCAGACGGTGAAGCGCAACGGACCATTGTCGAGAATGTCATAATCGGTATAGCAATACGGCAGCACTAATTGGCCGTCTTTAATATAAGCCGGAGTGCCACAGCCGAGAGTCGGACCCACTCCGTAACCGTCAAACCCCCAAGAACCATCGTGATCGAGATGGAAAGATCCTTGATTATGGAAATACAATGATTCTTCCTTTCTTCCCTCCTTCTCTAAGGCTGACGACTCAAGGTAAGACGACTCGTTGGCAATATAACGTTTGTCAAGTATCAGCGCTGGCGCATCCTTCACCCACACGTCAATGCCAAACGACTTCTCTCCCCTCCGCTGCAGGGCAGGACCGTAGACGCGGTATGCGCAGCGGTCGTTCTCCCAGGCGATATCATCTTTGCGCATCTTATAAAGCGCGCCCTGCACCTGAGGCTGCATCGTCTTAGGATAGCCCTTTGAGGCATAGACCGTCCACGTCGAGCCTGCCCGCACACTGGCATCCACGAGTAGCTTGCCATCGTAGGTGAACTGGGTGTCGAGCTCCTGCCCGGCTGCGTTCCTGATGACAAACGGCGCATCCTCGCCGATCCCCAGCAGCCTGCGCACGGTGGCAGCATCGACCGCTACAATCTGGGTGCGCGTGTCACTGCCCGCATTGCTGATGATGATCGACACCGTCTTCGACGGATGCTCTTTCGCCGTCAGCCAACGGTAATATTCGCAGGCAGCGAGCAGGAAAGCCCCCACCCCGAAGTCAGCCTGCGAACTCCTGCCGATCGTCTGTCCGGGGATGGCGCGGTCGCCGATAGGCTGCACGTAGCCTACGCTGCCGTCGGGCTGTAGGGCTACATGAGTGAGATACGTCCACGCCTTCGACACCGTGGAGAGATAATCGGTCTCCGAGAGCAGCCCATGGTTGATTCCCCACAGCAGTCCATAAGTGAAGAACGCCGTGCCGCTCGTCTCCGGTCCGGGCGCCATGTCCTTGTCGAGCATCGAGCGCGTCCAATAGCCCTCCGGCTGCTGACACGCCGCCACGGCACGGGCGAGCCGCTGATATTTCTTCACGAAGAAACTGTAGTGCGTATAGGTTGCGGGCATGTCCTGCAGCACCTTGGCAAGCCCCGCCAGGACCCACCCGTCGCCGCGCGCCCAGAAGTCCTTGCCTCCGTTCATCGCCTTGTGTTGGGGATAGACATAACGGCCATCCCGGAAATAGAGCCCCGTCGCCGTGTCGAGCATGATACTGTCCGAATAGCGGATGTTGTCATAAATCTTATCGAGATACTTGCTGTCTCCCGTGAGCTTGTACATCTTCGTCAGCGTAGGCATAACCATGTAGAGCGCATCCGCCCACCACCAGTAGTCCGTGGCTTTGGAGTCCGCCTCATAGCCCATCACCTCCTTGGCACGCGCGATGCGTTTCTTGGCGGGAGCGATCTGGTAAAGGTCTATGAAGGTCTGGAAACAGATCTGCCAGTCGCCGAAGAGCACATGCTGCTGGTCCTCACCATATTGTTTATACTGCCACTTGGCAGGATCCTTCTCCGTTGCTCCCGACCACTTGTTGTATTCTGCCCATGCTACGGAATAGTCCATCCATGCTTTCGCTTTCTGTCTCGCAGCCGGCGTTTTTATCTCGTTGTTGAAGAGCTTGTACGCCTCCATGTTTCCCGTGTGGTACGCTGCCCAGTTCCAGAACGAGGGGGTCTTATACGAATGGTGCTGCTGCCAATAATCATTCACCTTACTGATAATGGCCTCTACCTTTGCCCGCTCCGAAGGCGAAGCGGTCTTGGCTGATACGGGCAACACAAGTATTAAAGCAGCCACGACGAGGAGCTGCCGGATCATACACATCGGTTTCATTGCGATGATATTTTGTTTCATATATTTACCATTGATTACCATTTGTCGATCACCATTTGTCCGCGGTCTTGATCGTGTCCGCCCACCGGTGGTCTTTGGGGAACGGTTTTCCGCCCCATGCCTTTACCTGGGTCCAGGGCTGCGCGGCATCGGTCCAGAAAGGATCGGTAGCGGGGAGACCGAGCGGCATGAAGACGAGGGAGGTCATATAGAGAGACCCATTGTTCGTATACCAGTCTGCCACATTGGGCTGATGACTGCAGAAGCCGATGGTCAGATAGCCGCCCTCGTTGAAGTTGTTCTGGTCATCAAACATACGATGGAGCGACTTCGTCAGTGCGGCGCGCACCTGTCCGTTGCTCAGCTCTTTCGGCAACGTCTTATACCACGCTATCAACGCCAGCGGCTGCATCGCCGCCATGCGGTAAGGAATGCTCCGGCCGTCGTCGGGGAGGGAGAGCCAAGGTGCGATGCCTGCCATGAGACGGCCGAAGCACTCCATGTAGAGCACTTTCTTGTTGCGGTTGTCAAAAGACGGACTGAACTCGGTCTGCATCTTGGCCTGCAGCTCGCCTTTCGCCATATTTTCCAATACGGGCTGCGACATCTTCCAAGTCAAAGCGCTCCAATAGGCACGGTCGGAGACCTCCTTCTTCTTCGCGGAAGCCGGCACGAGCATCAGCAGGAGCAAGCACACGCTTAGGACTATTGTTTTCTTCATGAATATAGTTTTTAGAATGATTTTCGTTAATCACCCACAAAGTTAATGAATAATAGACAGAAATCAAGGCTATAAAACACGAAAAATAGTCCACAAATCGTTATTTACCCGGCTTCGCCGCCGCTTCCCCCCGTAGGGGCGGGGTTATCCCCGCCCTAACCCCCGTGGCGGTGATCATTTTGTCACCATAACGCTGGAGGGCGGGGATAAACCCCGCCCCGACATCGCCACCGACAGAAACCGTTATTTCTCCTCTTGCTGCTTGACGTTCTTCCTGATTTTCGTCAGATAGGCTTTCATGCCCGCGGCATCCTTGTTGTCGATGATCTGCAAGAGCTCCTTGAGCTCGGTGCGTATCTGTGCCACCTGGTCGTGGGTGTAGGGGTTGAAGAGGATCTCCTGCAACAGGTAATCGTCTTCGGAGAGCACGCCCCGGGCTATCTGCATGTGGCGCTTGAAAGTTGTGCCCGGCGCATCCTGCGGCTTCATGACGGCGGCAAAGACGAAGGTCGAGACGAAGGGGATGCTCAGCGAGTAAGCCACCGTGCGGTCGTGCTCGTCGAACGTATATTCGTAGATATGGAGCCCGAGACGCTGATAGAGGTCCTTGAAGAAGATGCGGCCCATGTAGTCGCCCTCACTGATGATGATCGCGTTCTCCTCAGAGAGCTGGTTGAGGTTGGCAAAGGTCGGACCGAACATCGGGTGGGTAGAGACGTAAGGATGGCCCGACTGCTCATAATAATCCTTCAGCCCCGTCTTCACGGACGAGATATCGGAGATGATGCAGTCCTTCGGCAGGTAAGGAAGGATCTCGTCGAACGCCGACTTGGTGAACTTCACCGTCACGGCATTGATGACGAGCTCCGGGGCGAAAGCCTTCACCTCGTCCATCGTCGTGAAACGCTGACAGTTGTAGGTGAAGCGCAGCCGCTTGGGATCGCGCTCGATCACTGCCACCTCATGGTCAAAACTGAGCAGGTCGATAAAGAAGGAGCCCATCTTCCCGGCTCCCATAATCAATATTTTCATCTGTGTGTTGTATTATTTTACGCGCACGCTCGTCTTGGCGAGCTACTCGTTGACGATCTGCAACTGCTGGCGCACGCTCTCCTCGTGGACGAGCTCGAACATGTGGGCGGCAAACTCCGGCGACATGCCGCAGAGCGAGGCCTGCGCGCCGCGCTTCTCTAAGATCTCACCATAACGGCTGGCTTGGAGCACCGTCATGTTATGCTCCTTCTTGAACGTGCCGATCTCACGGCACACGCGGAAACGCTTGGCCAAGAGATCCATGAGCTGGTTGTCGATCTCGTCGATCTGCGAGCGCAACTGGCGGATGCCCTCCGTGGTGGTGTGCTCACTTCTCACGACCAACAGACTTAAGATGTAATCGAGGATGTCGGGGGTCACCTGCTGCTTGGCGTCGCTCCAGGCACAGTCGGGATCGCAATGGCTCTCCACGATCAGTCCGTCGAAGCCCAGATCCATCGCCTGCTGGCAGAGCGGTGCGATGAGGTCGCGGCGGCCGCCGATATGGCTGGGATCGCAGAGGATCGGGAGGTCAGGGATGCGGCGATGGAGCTCGATGGGGATCTGCCACATCGGCAGGTTCCGGTAGATCTTCTTGTCATAGCTGGAGAAGCCGCGGTGGATGGCACCGAGCCGCTTCACACCCGCCTGGTTGATGCGCTGCATGGCACCGATCCAGAGCTCGAGGTCGGGGTTCACGGGGTTCTTGACGAGCACGGGACCCTCGTAGCCTTTCAAGCTGTCGGCGAGCTCCTGCATGGCAAAGGGGTTGGCGGTAGTGCGGGCACCGATCCACAGGATGTCGACACCATACTTCTGGCACAGTTCCACATGCTCAGGCGTAGCGACCTCGGTAGCGATGAGCATGCCCGTCTCTTTCTTCACTTCCTGCAGCCAGGGCAGCGCCTTCTCGCCGTTGCCTTCGAAACCTCCGGGTTTGGTACGGGGCTTCCACACACCGGCGCGGAACATGTGGCAGCCTTTGGCGGCAAGCTCACGGGCGGTGGTCATCACTTGCTCTTCGGTCTCGGCAGAGCATGGACCGGCTATCACTAAGGGGCGCTCACCGCCATTGTCTGACGGGAGGTTAAGAGGTTCGAGTTCTAATTCCATAGTTATAATGTTGAGTGTTGAATGTTAAGTGTTAAATGATTATAGTGGTGAATGGTAAGTGTTGAGTGCCGCAGTTGTTTTGCCGCCGTAAACGGCGACACCACAGAACTACACTAAAAAACGCTGACGGCTTTGATCCGCTTCAGGGCTTCCTTCATCTTCTCGTCCTTGGCGCAGAGGCTGATGCGTATGTAGCGCTTGCCGTTGTTGCCGAAGATGAATCCCGGGGTGATGAAGACACGCGCCTTGTGCAGCACCGCCTCCGTGAGGTCCTCCACATCGGCGTAACGGTCGGGGATACGGCCCCAGAGGAACATCCCCACCTGGGTGGGGTCGAAGGTGCAGCCCAGCGCACGCATGATGTCCTCAGCGATGACGCGGCGGCGACGATAGTTCTCGATATTGTTATCACGGTGCCACGCCGCCGTGTTCGTGTTATAAGCCTCGGCAGCGGCGAGCTGGATGCCACGGAACGAGCCATTCTCGATGTTGCTCTGGATCTTGAACATCCAGGAGATATAATCCTTGTTGCTGATCATCATCGCCACGCGCCAGCCCGGCATGTTGTGGCTCTTCGACATCGAGTTGAACTCGATGCAGCAGTCTTTCGCCCCGGGTACCTGGAGGATGCTCATCGGGTGTTCGTTGAGGATGAGCGAGTAAGGGTTGTCGTTGACCACGAGTATGTCGTGCTTCTTGGCGAAGGCGACGAGCTTCTCGAAGGTCTCCATGCGTGCGTTGCCGCCCGTGGGCATGTTCGGATAGTTGGTCCACATCACCTTCACCCCCGTCAGATCCATGCGCTCGAGCTGGTCGAAGTCGGGTTGCCACCCGTTGTCCTCGCGGAGGTCATAGTTGACGATCTGCGTGCCGAAGATCTTGTTCACAGCCGTATAAGTGGGATAGCCGGGATCGGGGATGAGCACTTTGTCGCCGGGGTTGCAGAAGGCGAGGGTGACATACATGATGCCCTCCTTGGAGCCGATGATGGGCTGGATCTCGGTCATGGCGTCCACCGTCACGCCATAGACGCGCTGGTAGAAGCCTGCCATGGCGCGGTGGAGCTCAGGCAGGCCGCTCGTGGGCTGATAGCCGTGGGCATGGGGGTCGTGCGCCACCTCGCAGAGCTTGTCGATGGTCTGCTGCGAAGGCGGCATGTCGGGGGAGCCGATGGCGAGGGAGATGATGTCCTGACCCTCGGCATTGAGCTTCGCCACTTCTTTCAGCTTACGGCTGAAATAGTATTCTTGGATACTGTTTACTCTTGATGCTGGTTTCATGCTTATACTGCTTTATATTCACCTAATATCTTGATAGCCTTGACGAGGGGCGTGATGGCGTCTATCGACTGCCGGTAACGGATGAGGTCGTCGTAGGTTACGTCGACGTAGAACATATACTCCCATTCGTGTCCGATGACGGGGAGCGACTGGATCTTCGTCAGGTTGATGTCGTAGAAACTGAGGATCGTCAGGACCTTCGAGAGGGAGCCCTCGGCGTGGGGAAGGGTGAAGACGATGCTCGACTTGTTGACATCGTTCAGCGGGCGGAGATAGTCGGCCTTGCGGGGATCGGTGACCACGAGGAATCGCGTGAAGTTGTGCTTGTTGTCCTCGATATGGTCCTCCAGCACCTTCAGCCCGTACAGCTTCGCCGCATCGGCATGGCAGATCGCCGCCCAGCCGTGACACTGGTGTTCGTGGATATACTTGGCGCTGCCTGCCGTATCCTCCGCCTCGACGACCTTCAGCGCCTCATGCGCCGAGAGATAGTCGCGGCACTGCATGAGCGCCACAGGATGGGAGTGCACCTCACTGATCGTGTGCCAGTCGTCCTCGGGCAGGCAGCAGATGCTGTGGGTGATGTGGAGCTTGTGCTCCCCCACGATCGTCGTGCCACTGTCGCGCAGCAGCTCATAGTTGTGGAGCAAGGAGCCGGCGATGGTGTTCTCGATCGCCAGCAGGCCGATGACCGTTGGGTCGCGACGGATGCTCTCAAACACCTGCTCAAAGGTGTCGCAGCAGATGAGCTGCATCTGCTCGCCGTGGAAATATTCGTGGGCGGCGATGTCGTGAAACGACCCTAACATGCCTTGTATCGCTACTCTCTTCATGTCTCTGTCTTCTTTTTGTATCTTTCTCTGGCAACCCGGAGACCGGACCTCGAAGGATGCTTAACAAAAAACCCGCTCCATATCGTCATATGAAGCGGGACCTTGTATGCAAACCATCTTAATGAGGTTGTATCTCTGAGTCTTAAGTTGAAATTACACGCAACTTCCCGCTTCACAATTTCTTGCAAAGTAAAAGTAATAATAGGAATATGTTGCGTAAAACCTCATAACTGCCTTGTTGATTATTGTCTATAACTGTTGTCTGTGATCTGTCCATGAACGCCGCTTTTTCCTGTCAACGGCTTATTCTTGTTAAATCAGTGGCAAAATTATAGTTTTTCTTTAAAACTAACAAGAAAAATGACGAAAAAATTTGCGAAATGACTAAATTTGCACGAAAAGAACATCAGATACCATGAAAAGACACAGTATACTATTCGTTTTTCTCATGCTTAGTGTTTCCGCTGTCGCCCAGACCGACCGCACGCTCACCCGGAGCTACTCCACGGTGCGCTTCGTGCCGGGAAGTGCATTGTTGCAGACCAACCCCGCCACGGGCGCCCCGTTCCAATCGCAGGGAGACGCGTTCATCGAAGCACCGGCGGGGCTCCGACCGACTACGGCCTACGACGGCATTGACCAACGCAACAGCAACACCTATTATTATAGCAACAGCACGAACAAGCCCGACACCACGGCAGCACCCCGCGGCGAGCTGCACGGCAGCGTGGGGATCAGCGTCATGGCAGGACTGGGCAAGGGAGCACCCAAAGGAGCGGGTTTCGCACAGGACATCAACCTCGACTACACCCTGCCCCTGGGTTCACGCGGATGGCTCACCGTGGGAGGATACATGGATCACCTCAACTGGAGTGGCATGAACACTACCTCCGCGGGAATCTACGGAGCCCTCGGCTACCAGATCGATGACCACTGGTCCGCTTATGTCTACGGACAGAAGAGCCTCGCCAACAGTGGCTATGGCTTTCCTTACTACGGAGGTTACTATACCGGCTTCAATGGCTACGGCTATCATGGCTACAACGGCTACGGATACCCCAACGGTTACTGGAACGCTGACCGACTGGGAGCCGCGCTTCGCTGGACACCGAGCAAGAACTTTATGCTGCAGATCTCAGTGGAGAAAGACTGGATGCCACGGCAAGATAACTTTTATTCGAGAAGGTACGACTATCAGCGGTGAGATCATCAAACCGCCAAGGAGGCCGGGCTAATCGCTCTCTGTTTCTACTTTAGCGATGGAGACTCCGCCGAGGTGGCTGACCGAGAGTTCAAGGGGCACAAACTCATCCGTGGTCTTGTCGGGGTTGCCTACGCTGACGGCAAACTTCAGCGACTCGCCTTCCACCTTGTCGAAGACGATGCCTATAAGCGCTCCGTCCTTATAATAGTTGTCGTCTGTATAAGGCTTGAAGTCTGATTTCGTGAACGTACGGTTGAAAAATGAAGTGCCGTCACTTCGCAGGATGCTGATGTTCACACGGTTGTCATAATATTTTGCCGCGCCGTCGGAGGCTAAGGGCAGGGAGGTGTCACATTTCGTGCTCACCTTCACCGTGTATCGGCTGCCGACCCAACTGATGTTGTCGCTATGTGTGCCGTCGCCTATCGCCTGCGGTTTCTGCTGTCGGGCAGCGACCGGCGGATGGACGATGATGATGTTGCTTTGCGGCTTGTCTTTGCAGGAGCAGAGCCCTGAAAACAGCAACGGCAAACAGTATAGTATCGCTTTCTTCATTTTTCAACTTCTTTTGTATGTGCAAAGTTAATAAATTAGTGGATTATTTTTTACCTTTGTGGCGATTTCCTTAAAAATAAATTGTATGAGTGACCATTCATATAAGTCAGGGGTTGTGCCTGTGCGGGTGTTCTTGTCTTGTCTGCTTCTGATTTTTCTCGCAGGGTGCGGCAAGAAGCAAGCTCAGACCGGTAGCAAGGCCGAAGCCGATACCCTTACAGTCTTGGCGACACGTATCTCGGCTTGTTCGAGGCTCTATACCTCGCAATACGACTTGCGCAAGATTCTGATCTTCACCGACACCACCTCGCTGAACGGCAACTTCCTGAACCAGCATGTCAAAGTGAACCTTCCTTTCGGTGGCCGTAGGATAGCAATCCCTGTCACGGCTACGGCGAAGGCATATATCGATTTGGGGAAACTGAAGAAGAGCGATATCTCAAGGCGGGGCGACCGGCTTGAGATCACCCTTTCCGATCCTGAGATTGTGCTGACAGCCACTGCTGTCGATCATGCGGGCGTAAAGCAGAAAGTGGGGATGCTGCGCCATAGATTCACTGACGAGGAGATCACGCATATTCAGCAGAAGGGGAGGGCGGAGCTCATCAAGAGCTTGGCTCAGACCAACATCCTCGAGGACGCGAAGGAGAACGCAGCAAGAGTCATCATCCCCCTGGCCGTGCAATGCGGATACCGGGAGGAGAATGTTAAGGTCACATTCCGCAAGAGTTTGAGTGACAACGATTTGTCGGGATTAATAAGACAATTGGATTAAGCTGTTTAAGATATATCGGCAGGTGTCGCGATTAATAATGTCAGGAGCCGGAGATTAAAGAATTGTATTATTCAATGAAAAACAAGATCATAGTATTCCTTATCATCGTCGTGTTGGCGCTGTTGCTGGTCTGCGTCCTTTTAGTCGGTCTTCATAGACAGCCGTTGGTCAGCGTCGGCACCGACGGCCACATGGAATCCACACCGGTTGAAGTGGAGCAGATAAGAGCCATCGGTCAGTGGGAGTTCCTCACGCTCAGCGATGAGGAGATTGTTGACACGGTGCGTCATGGCTTCTTTGGCGACGACGAGCTCTCGCGCATCTATTATGGCACATTGCGCTTGGGTATCGACCTGAGCAAGGCCGGGGAGCACTCGGTTCATGTAAAGGGTGACACGTTGTCGGTGCGCCTTCCCCCGGTGGGCTTGCTCGATGACCATTTCATCGACGAGGCCCGCACCCGCTCTTTTATAGAGGAGGGGAAGTGGACGGAGGCTGACCGGGCTGCACTCACCCGTAAAGCAGCGCGGCAGATGCGCCGACGATGCCTCACGCCTGCCAACCTGAAGGCGGCTAAGGAGAACGCGCAAAGGCAGACGGAGGCGTTCTTCCGGGCGCTGGGCTACAAGCATGTGAATGTAACAATAGGAAATTGAAACACGAACGCTTGGCTATATCAAACAATCTTCGTAACTTTGCAATGATAACGGTATTAATGATTGGTATCGCAGGAAATAGACAGCATACAGCATGGCAGTAGCAACGATAAAGAAGAAGACTTCCACGACGAAGAAGAAGACCGGCCGCCGGGAGTATGGCAAGGGCAAGAAGCGCGACGTGAAGCGCAACATACCCTCCGACCTCATTCCGCTTGAGAATGAGACATGGCTGCTGCAACCCATTGCCGTGACGATGATGCGTCACGACTATTCGCTTATGCAGATCCGCATCCTTGTGTGTATCGTGGAGAAGATGCAGCAGAAGCTCCGTGAGATGCTCGACAAGAAGACCTTGGAGCCGACGCTCTTTCCTACAGAGCTCGACAACGATGGCCGCTTGGAAGTAAAGCTCTATTTCAAAGGCTTGGGAGTAGATCCCAACCATTATCCGCAGTTGCGCGAAAGCTTGAAGCTCTTGGCCACCGTCCCCGTAGAGATTCCTTACAAAACCCAGGACGGCAGAAGTTATCTGAAGGTGACGAACCTCTGCGATGTCTATATCCCTGAAGACATCGGCATCTACGAGAAATACACATTGCTGAAGATAGACCGTCAGGTGGCGGAGCGCCTGTTGTCCCTCCGCCTGGGCTATTCGACCCTCGGCAAGCAGATCGTCTTCTCCTGCCACAACCGCTACTCGCAGCGCATCTATATGTTCATCAAGAGCTGGGCAGACAAGGGCACGTGGATCGTCAATACCTTCGAGTTCCGCAAGATGCTGCGGCTGGAGAACATGTACACGAAGTTCAGCGATTTTTGCCGCCGCGTGCTTGAGCCGGCCAAGACCGAGCTGAAGGAGTTGGCAGAGAATGGGTTCTGCGACTGCTTCTTCGACTATGAGAAACGCTACAACCACGGACAGCGGGGTGGGGAGCCCGACGACCTCATCTTCCACATCTATCGTCCGAAGAACAGCGCGGCCGCCAATTTGGAGCGCATCTCCGACCTTCAGCGCAAGCAGTTTGCCGACATGCTGACCCGCTACTTCGGCTTCGACAATGGAATGGCCGACCGTATGAGCATGCGCATCACCCCCGACAACTACACCGATGCCGTCTCAAAACTGATGGACCTGAGAAGGAGAATGGGGCACGACCTCACGGTGCACGACAAGGCGGCCTACACCTACGCGGCGCTCGACAACTTGTTCAGAGGCATCACGATCGTAAAGAAGAGCTAAATTGCCGGCAAAATAAGACAATGCATTAGAAGAATATAATCAATATAAGATATGAGATCACGTACATCTGATTGGTTTGAGACCAAGATACGTTATGCCAAGACCCAGGAAGACGGCACACAGAAGAATGTGACTGAGCACTATGTGGTCGACGCCCTGAGCTTCACCGAGGCAGAGGGGGCCATTCTTGAAGAAATGAAAGTTTACATCTCCGGCGATTACAAGATCACGGACATCAAGCCCGCCGCATACCATGAGATATTCTTCTCCGACATGGACAAGGATGACAAATGGTACAAGGCCAAGCTGATGTTTATCACCATCGACGAGAAATCGCAGAAAGAGAAGCGCTCTGCCGTGACTTATCTCGTGCAGGCCTCGACGCTCCCCGGTGCCGTAAAGAACATTTCTGAGGTCATGGGCGGCACGATGATCGATTATGAGATTGCCAGTGTGGCCGAGACACAGATCATGGATGTCTTCGAGCACGACGCTGATCCTGAGAAGCACAAGCAGCCGGAAAACACAGGGGAAAATAAACAATAGGAGGTGTGTCATGGAGGTTGATGTAGCAGGAAATCTGAAGAAAGTATTAGCTGACTTGCCGGAGGGTGTCAGGCTCGTCGCCATCAGCAAGTTTCATCCTAAAGAGTATATTGAGGCCGCCTACAACGCGGGCCAGCGCGTCTTTGGCGAGAGCCACGAGCAGGAGATCAAGGAGAAGGTGGAGCAGTTGCCCAAGGATATCGAATGGCATTTCATCGGCCATCTGCAGACCAACAAGGTGAAGTATATCGCTCCATACATCTCGATGATTGAGGCTGTCGACTCGATGAAGCTCATGAAGGAGATCAACAAGCAGGCTGCCAAGCACAACCGTGTCATCGACATCCTCTTAGAGCTCCATATCGCTGAGGAAGAGAGCAAGTATGGCTTCACCCTCGAGGCCTGCCGTGAGATGCTTCAAGCCGGTGAATGGCGCGGGCTTCACAATGTGCGCATCTGCGGCGTGATGATGATGGCCAGCAACGTGCCCGACGAAGCGCAGATAAGGAAGGAGATGACCCGTGCGTGGGACTTCTTCAATGAGTTGAAACGTGACTACTTCGCCGATGCTCCCTGGTTCAAGGAACGTTCCTGGGGCATGAGCCACGACTACAAGATTGCCGTTGAGTGCCATTCGACCATGGTCCGGGTGGGCACGGCCATCTTTGGGCCAAGGGTGTATTAACAGTTGTCAAGAATAAAAACTTAATCATATTATATCAATGAGCAACGGTAAAATTGATGTCCTGCTGGGTCTTCAGTGGGGCGATGAAGGAAAAGGAAAGGTCGTAGATGTCCTGACCCCGAAGTATGACGTAGTGGCCCGCTTCCAGGGTGGTCCCAATGCCGGACACACACTGGAGTTTGAGGGGCAGAAATATGTGCTCCGCAGCATTCCCTCCGGCATCTTCCAGGGTGGCAAGGTCAACTATATCGGCAACGGTGTGGTGCTGGCTCCCGATCTCTTCATGGACGAGGCCAAAGACCTTGAGAAAAGCGGGCATGAGCTTCACAAGCATCTTCGCATCTCCAAGAAGGCGCATCTCATCATGCCTACGCACCGCATCCTCGACCGTGCTATTGAGGCGGCCAAAGGCAAAAACAAGGTAGGCACCACCGGCAAGGGCATCGGCCCCACCTACACGGACAAGGTGAGCCGCAACGGCTTGCGTGTGGGCGACATCCTTGAAGGTTTTGAGGCCAAATATGAGGCGCACAAGCAGCGCCACCTCAAGATGCTCAAGGCTCTGGGCTGGACCGATTTCGAGGGATTCGAGGAGACGGAGAAGCGCTGGATGGAAGGCGTGGAGTATCTCCGCAAGTTCCCCCTCGTCGACAGTGAGATTGAGATCAACAAGTTGCTCCGTGCCGGTAAGTCGATCCTCTGTGAGGGCGCGCAGGGCACGATGCTCGATGTCGATTTCGGCAGTTATCCCTTTGTCACCTCCAGCAACACGATCGGCGCAGGAGCCTGCACGGGGCTCGGTGTGGGCCCCAACAAGATAGGCAACGTCTATGGCATCATGAAGGCTTATTGCACGCGTGTGGGCGCAGGTCCGTTCCCCACGGAGCTCTTCGATGAGACGGGCAAGACCATCCGTGACCTGGGTCATGAATATGGCGCCGTGACAGGGCGCGAGCGCCGCTGTGGATGGATCGACCTCGTGCAGCTGCGCTACAGCATCATGGTAGACGGCGTGACGGAGCTCATCATGATGAAGAGCGATGTCCTCGACGGCTTCGACACCATCAAGGCCTGCGTGGCTTACCGCCTGCCCGACGGTACCGAGACCCGCGACTTCCCCTACGAGATCGACAACGTGGAGCCGGTCTACAAGGAGATCAAGGGCTGGAAGACTGATATGACGAAATTCACGTCCCCAAGCCAGTTCCCGCAGGAGTTCAAGGATTATATCAAGTTCCTCGAGGATGAGCTGGAGACGAAGATCGGCATCATCTCTATTGGCCCGGACCGCGAGCAGACGATCGTACTGTAATACAGAGGCCCTTTGTCAAAGGGGTATCGGTAATATCATAACGAATAAATAATATATAATGGGTTCAAACAAACCGTCCATCCCCAAGGGCACCCGTGACTTCGGTCCTGAGGAGATGGCCAAAAGAAACTATATCTTCAATACCATCAAGGGTGTTTACGCCCTTTATGGTTTCCAGCAGATTGAGACTCCCGCGATGGAGACCCTTCACACGCTGCTTGGCAAATACGGTGATGAGGGCGACAAGCTCCTTTTCAAAGTCCTCAACTCGGGTGATTATCTGAAGGGTATCAGCGACGAGGATCTGCAAGGCCGCGACACGCTCAAGCTGCAGACCAAACTTTGCGAGAAGGGACTGCGCTACGACCTCACCGTGCCTTTCGCACGCTATGTCGTCATGCACCGTGAGGAGCTCCAGCTTCCTTTCAAGCGCTATCAGATTCAGCCCGTATGGCGCGCTGACCGCCCGCAGAAAGGCCGCTACCGTGAGTTCTATCAGTGCGATGCCGATGTCGTAGGCAGCGACTCGCTGCTCAATGAGGTCGAGCTAATGCAGATCGTGGACACCGTCTTCACCAAGTTCGGCATCCGCGTGGCGATCATGATCAACAACCGTAAGATTCTCGCAGGTATCGCTGAGGTCATAGGCGAGGCTGACAAGATCGTGGACATCACGGTGGCCATCGACAAGCTCGACAAGATCGGGATCGACAACGTCAACGAGGAGCTGCGCAACGACGGGCTGCCCGAGGAGGCTGTCCAAAAGCTTCAGCCGATCATCAGGCTCGAAGGCTCCAACGATGAGAAGCTCAGCGTCATCGCCGATTTCCTCAAGCCGTCAGAGATCGGTCTGAAGGGAGTCGAAGAGACGCGCTTCATCCTTGACACGCTCAAGACAGCCGCCCTGAAGAATGAGGTTGACCTCAACCTGACGCTTGCCCGCGGACTGAACTATTACACGGGTGCCATCTTCGAGGTCAAGGCGCTCGACACCCCGATGGGAAGCATCACGGGCGGTGGCCGCTACGACAACCTCACGGGCATCTTCGGCATGCCGGGGCTCTCCGGCGTGGGCATCAGCTTCGGTGCCGACCGAATCTACGATGTGCTCAACGCCCTCGACCTCTACCCGAAGGAGGCTACGACAGCCACCCAGCTGCTCTTTATCAACTTCGGCGAGAAGGAGACGGCCTACTGTCTCCCGTTGGCCGCAGCCACCCGTAAGGCGGGCATCCGCACTGAAGTCTACCCCGACAAGGCCAAGATGAAGAAGCAGATGAGCTATGCTAACGCAAAGGGAATCGCATTCGTGGCGCTTGCCGGCGACGACGAGATCGCACAGGGCAAGGTGACTGTCAAGAATATGGCTACAGGTGAGCAAAAACTTGTCACAGCCGAGGAAATGATCCATGAAATCTTAGGATAGATTTAGTTTATTATAAAATAAATTATTTGGTTGGAAAAGTTACAATTCTTTGTGTAACTTTTCCAATTTTTATTTTGTCGGGTCGTCAATAATGGTTATCTTTGCAGCGGATTAGATTTCAACCACGTTTCAAAGAAATTACAATCGTAGAGATATCATTTTAGGAAAAGGACAATAATTCAAGAAAAATGGATATAAACGCTTACAACAGACTTGTGGACAGTGGCTTGCGCCCATCTACACAAAGACTCGCCATTATGTCTTACCTGCTCACTCACCGCACGCACCCTACCGTAGAGGATGTCTTCAAAGGTGTGGTGCCGGAGGTACCGACACTGAGCCGTACAACCGTTTACAACACGCTGCGCCTGTTCTCGGAGCATAAGGCCGCGCAGATGATCACTATCGACGACCATCATGTCTGCTATGATGGTGACATTCACCCGCACGTTCATTTCCTTTGCCGTGAGTGCGGCCGTGTCTTCGACCTGATGGATGAGAAAGCTCCGAAGGTCAAGAGGGCTGTCATGCGCGACGGCAATCTCATCGACGAGGCACAGCTCTACTACAAAGGCGTTTGCAGTGAATGTCTTGCGAAGGAGAAGCAGGACGGCAAGGACATGATGGCTTCATAAGGACGGCCGTGTTGGAAACTCATTCCTCCCCCCCCTTACAGGCAGCTGGTCAGACCGAAGGTCGTGGCGATGGCGGTGAGGATGGAGATGATCATGTTGATGATCAGCTTCCAGGTCTCTTTCTTGCTTTCTTGTGACATAGTGAAAAGATTTTAGTTATTAGATTTTAGTTTTCGGTGTGCGGGGCGGTCGTTGTGGCCGCCCCGCTGATTGTTTTGCCATTCGGGTTGCGGACGGCCCCAATGTTCTCCGACGGCCATTCGGGCTGCGGACGGCCACAAGGGCCGCCCTGCAATCGTCATGGCTCGGGCGTTGGCGTGGTGGGCGTGGCGGCCTTCTTCTTGGTCTTGATCAGCGGCTCGGCGGTGACACCCTCCAACAGCGTCTTGGTGTAGGTGCCCAGGCGGCATCCCTTTTCGCCGACGCGGCCGTTGGGCGTGAACGTGGTCACGGGACGGTACAGGATGCGGTACCGCTTGATGTTGTTGGCCTTGAAATCCTCCTCCTTGTCGCTGGGCTCAGACTTGAATCCCACGCGGAAGGAGCCGATCTCGTCGAGCTGGACGGTCATGGAGTTGAGCAGGTGCTCTTTCATGACGTTGAAGAGCTCTATGAGCACGGCGGCGACGTCGGAGCGCGTGACGGTCGTGGAGTGGCTGATCTCCTCGGCGAGCTGACGCGTGGTGACCGTGCCCAGGCTGACGGCCTTGCCGTACCACTTGCCGTTGATGACGCTGTCCTTCAGATGGCATTGAACTACTTTGTATCGGATAGACATAATGGTTGGATTTTTAGAGGTTAGACATGTGTTTCACGATGGTTTAAGCGCTTACCATGGGTTTACAAGGACAAAGGTACGAAAAAATATCACGGTCTCCAAGGATTTTCCGGGCAGCACCCCCGACTTTTTCCAACTTTCGCACAGATTGTTGATTTACAGTTGGTTACAAGCGTGCTTCGGGGCTTGCTTCAAGCGTGCTCTCGGTTCGCTTCAAGCGTGTTGAGAATCAGCCGCATGCCGCGTGAAACATCGAAACTGGAGATTGGCATGGAATCGGGGCAGGATTGCGGTTGAATCGCCCCGCGATCGCGGCTGAACCGCCAGTCACCGTGAAACATTTTTCTCATGCGTAACACCGTAACAGCGTAACACCGTAACAAAAGGCCGATTCTGACATCCGGCGCGGAAATGGCAGAAAATGAGACTATAGAGTAAAAATATATTATATTATTATATATTATTATATTATATAATATATTATATATTAATAAGTTATATGATATTTAATCTTTGTACTTTATATTTACATTTTTCGGTTTTCCGACATCGGATAGCTATAAACGTTACGGTGTTACGGTGTTACGCTGTTACGCATGTTGCGGATGAGAGCAGGAAAGAAAATTGACATTTCCCCGCCAATTAATTGCGCAAAAAATATCCTTTTGTGCGCCGAAAACAACAATACATTACTTTTTTTATGTTTTTCTTGTCAGTTTAACAGAAAATATGTACATTTGCAAATGAAAACAATCTGTTATGGAAAACGAAACAATCTCACAAACATATTGTCCAAAATCTATCGGAATGCTTCTCATCATTGTGGGAACCCGACACTACACTGCCCCCGAAAAGCTTGCGGACTATCTCAAGGAAGCCCCCAACCGCAAATTGATGCTTATGGCAGAACCCTATAACAAAGAGGATCCGAATGCCGTTGCGGTGTTTGACATCGACCGCGCCTGCATTGTGGGGTACATCCGGTGGGAAGACCTGCCGAAGGCGCACCGGCTGATGGCACTCTACAGCGGCACCACCATCCGGCTGCACGTCGAAGGCTTCGTACCCCGCCACAACACTTCGCTCATGGCGTATCCAGTGGTTGACGGTATGGAAATTACCGACCTCAGCGGTCCGGAAGCGGCACGATTCGTCAACTCTATTGATATCTTTGGCAGTTTGGAGCGGGCGCTGGCATTGATACATCCGAAAGTGAAGAAAATCATATATGGCTGTTTCAGACACTTGCGGGATTGTATCGGCATTAACATTCCGCAGCACACGCTCTCGATATTATGCAGGAGCATAGAGTATGATAAAAACAACAACAATTCCGCAACGAAAATTGACCAGTTAATTGCACAAAACGCAGGGGAGGTAACGCATGAATAAAGAAAATTGTTTTACGCCGGAGCAACTGACGGACATGGTGAAGAGTATCACGTCGAACGCTCGTATAGGACAGTTTATCGTGGAGAATCACGGCACGGTCAACTACAACGAGAAAGAAGCCGCTCCGCCTGACGATCGCCACATGAGACAGGTGCTGCAGGAGCTGATGGAGGCGAAGGATGAAAACGGCAACAAGCTGATGGTAGAGCAGCAGCAATGGTTCGCTGTCTTTCGCGTGCTTGTGGAGTATGGCAACTATCCCCGGCAGATGTCCGACTTCGCACGCGTCATGGCGCAGTTGGGCATGGACAAGGCGACCCCTGCCTGCAAGCATGACAGCCTGCGCAAAGCCAGCCAGACCTTCCCCCGGCTTGCCTGCAAGGTATCGCAATGGCAGCAATACAGTTCGCTCAGCGAAGCCTATGCCAAGCAGTGCAGGGTCGCCGACTGGCTGATAAAGAGGATGGTATAGATTTTCTATAGCTTCTATAGCTTTCTATAGCTTCTATAGCTTCTATAGCTTTCTATAGCATCTATAGCATCTATAGCATCTATAGCATCTTTAGCTTCTATAGCTTTCCCAAAAAACAACCTCTTAAAACCATAAACCATGGAAACACATCCGCCGCAAAGGGTCTTGAAGCAAGTCGTCAATTATAAGAATCTACATTTCTATCAAAAAAGCGATGTGCTCTACCAGCTCACTTGCATCTTCTGCCAACGCTTCCTGCCCCTGTGCGGTGACCGCACCGTAGACCAAATGGTGCAGGCGGCACGGTCCTGCAAACAAAACATTGTGGAAGGCTCTGAAGACGGTGCCACATCCTCCGAGACAGAGATCAAGCTCATCAACGTGGCACGGTCCAGCAACGACGAGCTCCGGGAGGATTATGAAGACTACATCAAAAAACATAATCTGACCCTTTGGGAACCTGGACATAAGCGCTTCAAGCCCATGCAGGAATATACCCGCCAGCACAATGCCTTGGAAGATTATCTCCCTTATGCCGAGAAGTGGCTGTCTGAGGAGTTTGCCAACATCTGCCTGACGCTCTGCTATCAGGTCGATGCGATGATGAACCGCTATCTTAAGCGGCTGGAGAAACAGTTCGTCGAGCAGGGGGGCATCAAGGAGCGCATGTATGCCGCCCGCACCGGCTACCGCAAGCAGCAGGATGAAAAGATGAAGAATTTCGAAGCCGAGAACGCCAGCCTCAAAGCCGAGAACGCCGGCCTCAAAGCCGATGCTGACCACTGGAAGGCCAAATATTACGATCTCCGCGCCCGCGCGCTCAACGCTTACAACAAGCAGCAAGAGGAGATAAAAAGGCTCAGAAGCAAGCTGGAAGAGGAATAGGCTGCCGGATAGCCTCTATAGCTCTCTATAGCTTCTATAGCCTCTATAGCTTCTATAGCCTCTATAGCTCTCTATAGCTTCTATAGCCTCTACCTTCCCTCAAATTGTTTCCTTTTTCCCAAAATCGTTCCCAACCGTGAGAAAACTCCCGGTTGGGATTTTTTTTACCTTAACTTTGCCACAGAAAACAAACCGGAGGTGGCCACCTTCCTATTTCAAAACTTTTAATAAATACAAGACTATGAAGAAAGAATTCAAAGTGGTGAAGCTCCTCGCCCTCCGTCAGGGCACTTCGGAGCGCACGGGGCAGGAGTGGAAGAGCCGTGAGGTCGTGCTCGAATCGACCGAGGCGGTGATGTATCCCGACCTCATCGTGGCCACCCTTCGAGGCGAATGGGCTCAGAACCCCGACTTCAAGGAAGGCGATATCGTGGAAGCCGGACTGAGCTTCTTCGCCCACGAGAAAGACGGGAGATGGTATAACAATGTACGAATCATAAAAATTGAGAAACGATGAAGATAAGACTGATTATTTCCGACGACGACTACCGTCGCATCCTTGCCACGCCGAAGCGTGTGCGCGGTACCATCTGTCAAAACTCGCCCGAGGAGTTCTGCTTCCGGGCGTACAGCGAGAGCAATGAGTCTGAGCAGTTGCCCAAGCGGCAATTCAAGACCAAGCATTCCACCACGACGGTTAACAGCAAGCGCATCCGGCTCTACATGAGCATTCCGCGTGAGGAGACCACCGACCCGGCGGAGATCATCTACGACGAGGTGGACGATGCCGCGAGCTTCGTGGAACAAGTCCTTCCCCTTTAATCTCCTCCCGAAGGAGAGGGGTTGACAGGCTTCAAGACATCATTGTCCCCCTAAAAAAAAGACCAACCAGCCCTAACACCCGCAGAACATTCTACCCCCTCCCCTTTGGGGAGGGGATTAAGGGGAAGGGCTTTAATATTAATACTATGTTCGATTACATACAAAACATTCGTTCGCACCATACGGTGCCATG
>Ga0256406_1001224_pt1 | contig 42377 bp, 35 predicted proteins | sample RumenRJG_03DNA_FD_185986 | JGI IMG/M metagenome (GOLD analysis project Ga0256406, IMG submission 185986) | Bovine rumen microbial communities from Lethbridge, Alberta, Canada - RJG_03 | ecosystem: Host-associated > Mammals > Digestive system > Stomach > Rumen | place: Canada: Alberta | collected... | reverse complement strand
TATTCTGGTGTTCCTTGTGCTCGTCAGCATCATCTTCGAGAACCGCTCGCTTTACATGCAACGCCGGCTTCACGAGGAATCCCTGCCGTTTGGCAAGGACACGGCCTACCGCTTCTTGAACTCCTGCCACACGAACTGGCGCAGGTTCACACTGCTCCTCGCATCACGGATCATCAACGAGACGATCAAGCCGCTGACGGATGCCGGCAGGCGTTGCTCCATCGTCGTTGACGATTCGCTTTTCAGCCGTGCGCGCTCCAAGCGCGTGGAACTCTTGGCGAACGTCTACGACCATGTGAGCCACCGCTATACGAAGGGCTTCCGCCTGCTCGTCCTTGGCTGGACGGATGGGAACACCTTCCTGCCGCTCACGTTCTGCCTCCTTTCGACGTCGAAAGCAAAGAACCGTCTCAATGAGGCCGACGCGTCCGTCGATGCCAGAAGCAACGGTGGAAAGCAGCGAAAGCTCGCGCAGATGGAGGCACCGGCTGTTGTCCTCAAGCTGCTGCAGGAGGTCAAAGCCGCTGGTGTTCCCGCGCAATACGTCCTCTTCGACACGTGGTTCTGCTCGCCGTCTTCGCTGAAGGCCATCCATGATCTCGGTTACGACGTCGCCGCCATGGCGAAGAAGAGCAAGAAGGTGCGCTATCTCTGCGACGGGAAGATCTCGAACGTCAAGGCCATCTACAAGGAACACAAGAAGCGCCGCGGGCGCTCGCGCTACCTCCTGTCCGTCGATGCTGTCGCAACGAAGCAGGGAGAATCCCTCGTGCCGGTGCGATTGGTCTTCGTGCGCAACCGCAACAAGCGGAAGGATTATCTCGTCCTCGTCACGACAGACCTCTCGCTTTCAGAAGAAGAGGTCATCCAGCTCTACGGGAAGCGCTGGGGCATCGAGGTGTTCTTCAAAGCGTGCAAGTCTTACCTGCGGCTCGGCAAGGACTGCCGCTCGGTCTCTTACGATGCGATGACCGCGCATGTCGCCGTCGTCTGCACGCGATACATGCTCCTGGCAGTTGAGGAGCGAGAAAACACGGATGGGCGCAGTCTCGGCGAGCTCTTCTATCTCGGGCTCGACGAGCTTCCAGATTTGAAATACGTGGAAGCGCTTCGCCTCGTGTTGCAGGAGTTTGCGGAGCAGCTTCGGGCAGAATATCCGTCAGAAATCTTGCTGGTCGAATCGCTCCTGAAACGATTCATGAACGATTTGCCCGCTCTTTGGATGAGCCGTCTGAGCGCACAGAAGTGTGCGTGAATTGCTTTCGACATTCAGTTCACGCCGATTTTTCAAGGCATACGGGATGTTTTCTGTGTGCGAAGTTTGAGTTATTATTATAAGTGATACCTTTTTAAAGGTAAAACGTATGCAACAATTCTTTCTTGCTGTCGAACCAATTATGATATACCAACTCCACCTGCCGCACCGTAATGCTGCCATAATCTGCTTGCTGTTCATGCTCAATAAAGTCCAGCAAAGCCTGAGCACGCGCCAAGGGCTGGCGGAAGCGTGCTATGGTAATATGCGCTGTTTGCGCAGGGTATCTTTCATCATGGGGCAAAATACTCTCATCTATAGCCTGCCGCAGCCGTTGGCGCAGTTGCCAAAAGTCATCCTCATAATACCCGCAGACTAGAACAGCCGCCTTGCTGATAGCCAGCCCACGAAAGTTGATGGCAAAAGGACGCAAGCCTGACAATGCTTTGGCTGCGACCTCGATACAGGCCTGAACCTGCGCCTGTGTATAATGAAAGCCCGCCCGAGCCGAAAGCAAATCCAGCAGGGTGATATGGTAATCTGATGCGGGATAAAAATACTGTCCCGGCTCGATAGCCGCAAGTTTCCTAATAACCGCACTTATTTTTTCAGCAGCCGCCTCACCATTCAGGCCATGCGGCCGAATGGTCAGCGTCAAGCCCATACGGGTATCATCGGGGTCATCAATCGTCTGGTCCACGTATTCGTCCCCCGCAAGCAACGCGTCCCGGTTCTGCTTAGTTATTCCCGCATAAAGAGCTGCGAGATCTACTGCCTTAGTCACCTGCATGGGCCACTATTCCTTTCCTGCAAAATCGCTTTTCCCTTGATGATTTGTGCGACCAACAGCCCCCGTTGAGTCAATAGCGATAGCTTTCATCTTGATTTCCTCTTAAAATGACAATTATTTTGACTGAAGCGTCAGCACGTTCTCCAACGGCTCACGGTCGCTGCGGAAACCGTTGATTTTCCGCTCGTCAGCGTAGCCGAGCGCGATACCCATGACGATAGCCTCATCCTGCGGAATGGGCAGGAAACGGCGGATAGCCTCGGGATATTTGACAATCTCATAGGCCGCCATCGAGTCGACGCCTCGCTCCTTGACAATCTCATAGAGCTCGGCAATGGGGCTGCCATTGATGAGCGCCGTTGGCAAGAAAACTTTCTCTTGCAAAAGTTTGACGTTCCCATTCGTTCCCTCAACGTAATCCTGAATAACTTTCTCGATAGCTTGGTACTGCCCAGATATTCAACCAAACAGCCTGCCAGTCGCGCCAAATGCGCAATACTGGCAGGCTGTTTCGCTGCAATAAATATCTAGTTACTTACGGAACAAGAACGCAGCTTTGCCCGGATAGATGGCCGCTGCACCTAGTTTTTCTTCTATGCGCAACAGCTGATTGTATTTTGCCACGCGCTCGCTGCGCCCCGGCGCGCCGGTTTTAATCTGGTCACTGTTCAGTGCAACGGCCAGGTCAGCTATGGTCGTATCCTCTGTCTCTCCCGAACGATGCGAGACAATCGCCGTATAGCCCGCATGGTGCGCCATTTGAATAGCATCCAGCGTCTCCGAAAGTGAGCCAATCTGATTTAGCTTGATAAGAATGCTGTTGCCGCAACTGAGCTCAATGCCTTTGGCTAGACGCTGCGTATTCGTTACGAACAGGTCATCACCGACTAACTGCACCTTGCCGCCGAGTTTTGCTGTCAGCTTCTGCCAACCTGCCCAATCCTCTTCGTCGAGGCCATCCTCGATGGAGTAGATGGGATACTTCGCAATGAGACTCTGCCAGTGAGCGATAAGCTCGTCGGACGTGAACTCTCTGCCGGACTTAGGCTGTTTATAAAAGCCCTTGCCCTTGGCACTCTTCCACTCGGAAGCCGCCGCATCAATAGCAAGCACAAAATCCTTGCCTGGCTCATAACCCGCCTGCCGGATTGCGGCTAGGATATGCTCGATGGTATCCTCATCACTCTTGAGGTTGGGCGCAAAGCCGCCCTCATCGCCGACCGCGGTTGTCTCGCCCTCCTTTTTGAGTAACGCCTGTAACGCGTGATAAACCTCCGTTGCCATGCGCAGCCCTTCGCGGAACGAAGGCGCACCGACCGGCATAATCATGAACTCCTGTGTGTCGACTGAATTGGTCGCATGCGCACCACCGTTGAGAATATTCATCATCGGCACGGGCAAATGCCTGCCGGCCACACCACCGAGAAATTGATACAACGGCACGCCCTCGGCCTGTGCAGCTGCTTTGGCCGAGGCCAAAGACACCGCTAAGATGGCATTGGCGCCGAGCTTTGTTTTATTCTCCGTGCCATCTAGTGCCAACATAGTCCTATCAACATCATAGACATCACTGGCGTCTTTGCCAACGAGAGCGGGCGCAATGACGTTATTAACATTCGCAACAGCCTTAGACACGCCCTTGCCACCATATTTAGCCGGGTCACCATCACGCAGCTCATGTGCTTCGAACTCGCCCGTCGAAGCCCCAGACGGTGCCGCCGCACGTCCGACCGCACCTCCAGCCAGCGTAACCTCTGCCTCTACTGTGGGGTTGCCGCGCGAATCTATAATCTCACGCCCGACTACCTGCATGATTTTCTGTTGCTCTTTCATGAAATCGCCCTCTTAACTAATTGTTGCCAGCTGGTGTAGCAACACAATGTACCAAGTTCACCTGTTCATTATAAAATTTAAGCCTTGCCCATTGTTTCGGGGAAAGCCACCACCAGCATCATCTTGAACGGCTCGACACCGTAAACCGCGTGCGGATGACCGGCCGGCATAACGATAGAGTCGCCTGCCGTCAATTCATAATCCTTGCCGTCAATAGTAATACGCCCTTTGCCATCCAATGCGACAACCAGCGCGTCACCTTTAGATTCATGCGTACTGATACCCTCGTCCTGGGCAAAGGCAAACAGCGTAATACCTAAGCCACGATTCTGCACGAGCGTCTTGCTCACGACCTGACCATCAGCATACGCCACAAGATTGCCCAACTGGAGCACTTCTGCTTTAGGGATGTTACGTAAAATATCTTGCATGTTCCTCAACCTTCCTTTCTGTTTCTGGCTACATCATAACAGTAATAACGTACCTAAACTGTGATAATGTTACAAAAGGTCAAAAAAATAAATATTTGCATTTATGCAGGCTGTGTGCTCTAATAATGGTAGAAATAGACCATATTGTTCCATCATTTTATCATTTCTGAAAGGACTTGGTTTTATGGTATTGGGAGCTATTGCCGTGCCGCATCCGCCACTCATCATGCCCGAGGTTGGGCATGGCGAAGAGCGGAAAATCCAACGGACGATTGACGCCTACCGTGAGGCGGCGGCGCTGGTTGTGCACTGGCAGCCTGAGCTCATCGTGCTCACGAGCCCGCACACGACGCTCTACGCAGACTATTTCCATATTTCGCCGGGTGCAGGGGCCAAAGGCGACTTTGGCCAATTCCGCGCGCCGGAGCTCAAGTTACAGGTGACCTATGATGAGGCTTTCGTGCGACGGCTGGAGGCACTGGCACAGGCGGCAGATTTGCCTGCGGGCACCTTTGGCGAGCGGCAGCCAGCGCTCGACCACGCGACGATGATTCCTTTACGCTATTTGCAGGAGGCAGGCTACACGGGGCCCATCGTGCGTATCGGCCTCTCCGGCCTATCCTTTGCCCAGCATTACCAGCTGGGTCAGCTCATCGCACGCACGGCGGACGAACTCGGCCGTAAAATCGCCTTTGTCGCGAGCGGTGACCTCTCGCATAAGCTGAAAGAGGATGGCCCCTATGGGTTTGCGGCGGACGGACCAGTCTTTGACCAGCGCATGCAGGCGTGCTTTGCCAGTGGCGATTTTCTCCAGCTGTTGACTACTCCCGCAGAGCTCGCGGAGAATGCCGCCGAATGCGGGCTGCGCTCGTTCTGGATTATGGCAGGCGCCCTCGACCGGCTGGCGGTAGAGCCCGAACTGCTCTCCTACGAGGGGCCGTTCGGCGTCGGCTACGGTGTGGCCACCTTCCACGTGACGGGACAGGATGCCACGCGAAATTTGGGCGAACAGGCCGAAGCCGCCGAGCGTCAGCGTCTCGCGGCCATCAAGGAAAAAGAGGATATTTACGTGCGCCTCGCGCGGCTCTCGCTCGAAACCTATGTACAATCACATAGCTATGCGAAACTGCCAGAGGGCCTGCCCAACGAGCTCCTGCAAACACGGGCGGGCGCATTCGTCTCACTCAAGAAGGACGGACGCCTGCGCGGCTGTATCGGTACCATCCTGCCCACGCAAAGCAGCCTCGCCGCCGAAATCCTGCACAACGCCATCTCCGCTGGCACGCAGGACCCGCGTTTTTCACCCGTAACAGCAGATGAGCTCCCCTCACTCGTCTATGATGTGGATGTACTCACAACACCCGAGCCTATCACGGATAAAAAACAGCTCGATGTCAAGCGCTACGGCGTCATCGTGGCAAGTGGCGACCGCCGTGGCCTGCTGCTCCCCGACCTCGCCGGCGTGGACACCATTGACCAGCAAATCGACATTGCCCGCCGCAAAGGTAATATCGGCCCGAAGGAGAAAGTCGCACTCTACCGTTTTGAGGTAGTACGCCACATCTAAGGCACACGGACGCGGCATAACACCACCTGCATGATACGGAAGGTGAGGCATATGCAGGAAAAACCACTAACATCAGCTACAATACAATCAGCTATCTGCCCTGTATGCCCGCATCACTGCCACCTGGCCGCAGGACAGACCGGCCTCTGCGCCGCCCGCACGAACGTAAACGGCAAAGTTACCTGCACGAATTACGGCCAACTCACTGCTATCGCGCTCGACCCGATTGAGAAGAAACCGCTCTATCATTTTCACCCCGGCAGCGTCATTCTCTCCGTGGGCAGCTATGGCTGCAACCTCAACTGTCCCTTTTGCCAGAACTACGCACTCTCGCGGGCGCAGTCTGGAAACCTGCCCACACACCAATACAGCCCTGAGGAACTCACCGCTCTCGCTGCAGAGGCACGGGAGCGCTACGGCAATATCGGCGTGGCCTTCACCTATAACGAGCCGCTCGTGAGCTACGAATACGTGCGCGACTGCGCCAAGCTGTTGCACGCAAAAAATTTGGCCGTTGTCCTCGTAACGAACGGCCAAATCTGTGCAAAACCGCTGACTGAACTCCTCCCCTATATCGACGCCATGAACATCGACCTCAAGGGCTTTACGCAGGAATTTTATGACTGGCTGGACGGCGACTTAGCCACGACACAACAAACCATCCAAAGCGCAGTCGCCGCAGGCATACACGTCGAAATCACAACGCTCATCATCCCCGGCAAAAATGACCGTGACGCCGACATGGACGCCGAGGCACGCTGGCTGGCCGGACTCTCCCCCGCCATACCGCTCCACCTCTCGCGCTACTTCCCGCGCTATCACTGCACACTGCCCGCTACACCCATCGCCACGCTAAAGCGCCTCCAGCGAATAGCCGCACAATATCTGCAATACGTGCATTTAGGCAACGTCTAACTACCTCCCCAGCCCCACCACCTGCCGCTCACCGCCGCAGGTGGTTTTATTTTGCCTATTCGCTAGGGAAACGCATTTTACACATAAAGGTCCGATAACTGGTATGTCACAATATCCTGACGGGACAAGGGCTCATCGGCAAAACCCGCACGGGAGAAGAAGCCATATTGATGGCAGTAAAGCCCTGTAGTATTCACTTGCGTAATTTCCTGTTGCATCATAGCCGCTGTCACGGGCGTACTGCGGAATTTAGCCTCATAAAAGACGTAACCTATCCTGTCTTTCGTTACCACATCAAACTCACCATTACGATGCTCTTGCGGTAAATCATAATAAAATTTACCAATTTGCTCAAAAGGTTCTGCCAGTTTACCTTGCCGATTTTGCCGGATGAGGAACTGCCGACAAATTTCTTCGAAGCACTTGGGCACATACGACCTCGCAAAATCTTCTTTAATATAGCGCTCGTAAAAAACGGTCGACTGCATAATACGCCGCTGCGAAGCATAACGGTAAAGATAACGGTAAAAGAACACAGCCAAAGGCTCCTGAATGTAGTAACCCGTTTTCTTACGATTACCTACGTCGTTAATTGGCGCCTCTTTGCGTACAAGTTCCATCAACATCAACCGTTTTAAAACATCCGCCAGCGCCGGGCTGCTGCTGATATGCGACTGCGCCAGCAAATCCCCAAAGCGGGAAAAGCCACGGGATAAAGCATCAAACACCTCGTTAGCATTCGTCAGGCGCGTGAGCTCTCCTTGCAAATAATATAAAATCTCATTTTCCAAACGAGCGCCTGGCTCCACCAAGAGCTGGATGATATTCTGCTCCACACTGAGCGTCGCATCTATCCACCGATTGTAATACGGGATGCCACCGAAAACGCTATACAACCTTACCTTATCCTCGGGCGTGAACTCTGGATAAAATTTAGCGGCGTCATAATAATCCATCGGCTGTACAGACAGTGCAGACGTAATACGACCGTATAAAGGATTATGTGCCAACAGGAGCGAGCGCATGGTCTCGACAAAAGAACCGCAAAGCACCAATTTCAACTGTGAGCGCTCTGCATATTTATCAATAAGCGCCTGCAAGATACTGTCCATCCCCGTCACAGCCTGACGCAGATAAGGGTATTCATCAAGGACAAGGACAAAAGGCTCCTGACAAGCCTTTTGAAAAAGGAACTCCAACAGTTGTTCGATATTTTGAAAGCCCAAAGGTGGATAAGCAAATTGGTCTGACAATAGCCGTCCCAAGCTTTCCACATTATTCATTTCCGAAGTTTGCTTGCACTCATAGTATATATCATTGCCTTGGCGTTGCTGTAAAAAATGACGCAATAATTCACTCTTGCCTACGCGCCTGCGCCCATAAACCAGCAATACCTCCTGCCGCTTACTTTGAGCCACTTGTTGCAAACGGTTCAGTTCCTGCTCACGCCCGATAAATTCCATGCCTACCGCCCCTCATTTTACTCGGTTGCTTTTTAGTAAAATTCATCCGAGTAAATCATAGCATACTTACCCCGTAAAATCCAGCTACATGAGCATCTACCACTACCATATATGCAAAGCGCCCAGATTACTCTGAGCGCTGATACGTGCCTGTCTTTATTTCCCTATGCTTTTCTTTGCCGCAAATGCAATCCATTTAGCGTGCCACGCCAGGTGCAGCAACAAGCCCACCGCAAAGATATAGCCGCTCCAGCGGTGGATTTCGGTAAAGAACATTTTTTGCTCGCGACCTTGGAACAGATGAAAGTCAAGCTGGATACCGGTAATGACGCAGACCAGACAGGCGATGAACAGCAACACGTCCAAATAAAAATTCTTCTTCATGGAAGGCCCTCCTGCTTCACTCACTCAGGCCTAGTTTCCGCCGCCAATAGCCGGCATAGACCGCCGCCATCGGATTATTGCCCAACACGCGGTCTTTGACGGCAAAAGTCGTGACGGGAGCCTCGCAGGCACGGGAGAACAGGGCATCGTGGCCGACGCAGAGCCCCGCAGAAATAACGAGGTCTACGTGCTGGTCGTTGAGATATTTGGCCTGACCTTTCGGGTTGCACATCGTCTCAAAAGGCTTCTCGGGGCGCACGCGAGTGAGGCCAAGGTCGTCCTTATTGATACCACAATTCTTGCAACAGACGGAGACGACCTCAAAGCCCGCGTTAGTTAGATATTTGGCAATGAGTTGCGCCTCGTCCCGAATGCCAATACAAAAACCCAGACCGAGTTTTTTATAGCCCATCTTCTGGGCAAAGTCCGCCGTCTCCTGCAAGCGCGTATGCTGCATATAGAACGTGCCCTCCACATAGGCCGCCGCCTGCATGATTTTGCGCTCCTCGTCATCGTAAAGCGCCAACACCTCCGCCTCATCGACAGGCACACAGCTCTTGCCCTTTTTGTAACACATACGGTTGGCATTACAGTTCGCACAATCCCCTAACATCGGACTTCCCCCTTCATTGCAAATATAATTTAACTAGGGAAACGCTGACTATTTCATCAGCGTTTCCCCATATTTTATGCGTGGCAGGTATGCGCGCCGTGATGGTCGCAGGTCGCGGCATCGCTCTTAGCCAGTGTACCAGCCAACAGAGCCTGTACCGCGTCATCGGCGGCACCGGTGCAGCCGGCGTAAATGTCGATGCCCGCATCAGCGAGCGCATTTTTCGCACCCATGCCCATGCCGCCGCAGAGCAGCGTATCAACGCCCCAACCTTTGAGCAGACCCGCGAGGGCACCGTGCCCCTGCCCTTCCGTGTCTTTGACCTTCGAGCTCTGGATAACGCCTTTTTCGATGTCGTAGACCTTGAACGCCTGCGTTTTACCGAAATGCTGAAAAATCTGCCCGTCCGGGCTATACGTGACCGCAAGTTTCATCGTGTGTTCGCTCCTTTTCTGTGCGATAATCCTCGGACATCCATGGCGCAGACGCGCCGCACAGCAGCAGTCTGGCCGCAAGGCATCACAGGTCTCGTAGCTGCCACCTTGTATCTCGAGTGGCAGGCCGCCGACGAGAGCACGTGCCAGCTTCTGCCGAGCGCTCGCATAGACCGCCTGCACCGTCGTGCGCGCAATATCCATCGCTTCGGCGCAGGCCGCCTGGTCCGCACCCTCATAATCGATGAGGCGCAGACACTCGTATTCATCGAGTGTCAGCACGACAGTCGAATGCGTAGAAGTATCCGCCGAGGCAGCGGGCACGAAAGATGTGCAGGGCGGCAACATACAGATGCGCCGGGGCTTTGCAGTTCTAGCCATGAATGGTTCCTTTCATAAATAATAAACGACATATGCCATAAATTAAATATATAATAATATATGGCATATGTCAAGAAAAGTTTTTTTTACGTATGATATGAGCTCATTTTTCCAAATTGCCAGGCGCTTATTTCAGCGTTTGAATCCACTGTTCGATGTCTGCTAACGGTGTCTCAAGATGAGCGCCACCTGTGGAATCGAACTGCACCGAATATGTAGAAACAATATCCGCGCCATTGCACATCTTCTCCATATCCTTCAGGCAATGTGACGGCCAGCCCCCATGCGTCTGAAAGAGTACGACCTTTTTGCCCGCCAGGTCATGCTGCGTCAAAAAAGTGCGTACTGCCGGTGCCATCGTGTACCACCAGGTTGGCGTACCAAGGATGATTTCATCGTACTGGGCGAGGTCTGACTGCATGGGCTTGAGTTCCGGCATGAATCCTGCCTTCACTTCCCTTTGTCCCTGGTTCACGATTTCCTCATACGAGCCAGTGTATGGCGTCACCGTTGCGATTTCTTCCATATCTGCGCCCGTTGCCTGCTGAATCATCTTGGCAATCCTGCGCGTATTACCTCGTGCCTGCGAATAATAAATAATCAGTTTTTTCATGGAATCCTGTTTCTCCCTTCTATTTACTTTATCTATTTTCAAATCACACAAAGCAAAAACGCCCAGATTGCTGAGCGTTTTTAGCACATAACTGCGGTCGATTTCGTGCTATATTCAGTTGCCGTCAGATACCCACGTGCCGTGGATGCCCTGTACGGCCGTCTGCGCATCGATTTCTTTATCCTCATGGTCGACGTCGATAAGCGTGTAGCGGTCGTTGCCCATGCCTAGTTCTTTCATGTAGGTGAGCTGGCGCAGGCCGTGGCGCGACTCCATGCGCTCGACGAGGTCGTGACGGCGCTCGGGGGGCAGCGCGTAGACGAGATCCACGCAGGCCTGGTCCGCCGCGAGGATGTTCAGTGAGGCCACGATGCCGATATCCGGCGTAACGACAGGCTGCGCGCCCGTGCCCTCGCAATCGCAGGACACGCTCATGTTGCGCAGGACGTTGACGTAGGCGATGTGCGGTGCAAAATAATCCACCGTCGCCTTCGTCGACTCCGTGATGCGCTCCATGAGTTCTTCCTTGTCGATGCTCCACTGATCTGCGCCCTCGTGCGTGTGAATCATCTTTTTGCCAATGCGGCCATCTGCACAGCCGATGCCGATATTCTTGTTTGAGCCGCCGAAACCGCCCATCGTATGCCCTTTGAAATGCGTGAGGATGAGCAACGAGTCGTAGTTTTTCGGCATGTGGCTGCCGACGGACATCTCCGTGAACCACTTGCCGCCCTTGACCGGCAGCATGGTCGTGCCGTCCTCATCCATGATATCGACGGGCGCGAAGGTCCAGCCGTTGGTCTTGATGGTCTGACGGTGGTCCGCCGTCGTATAGCGACCGCCCGCGTAATAGGTGTTCGTCTCCACAATGGTCGCCTGCGGCAGACGGCTCGCGAGCAGGGACTTCACCCACGGGCGTGGGATGATGTTCGGCCCGTGCGGCTCGCCCGTATGCAGTTTCACACCGATACGCCCCGTGAGCGCGCCCGCAATGCGGTCGTACATTTTCGTGAGCCCCGCCGCCGAGAGGTCTCGCGTAAAATAAACCACGGACTAAGCGCCTTTGCGCTCGTTAAAGGGGATATAATGCTCGCCATTCGTACCGGCGACCGGATTATCCTGTGCCACGTTTTTGCCCTCCTTTGAGCCCCCTGTATTACCAGTCACTGCCTGAATGCCAACCGGCACCGCCGCCACAGCCGCTGCCGTGCCGGCCAATTTCAAAAACTTACGACGTGATAGCATAAGAGACTCCTACTTTTCCCATTCCTTGCAAAACCTGGTTTATTTAATTTTAGCGCGGCGAATCCATGCTGTCGAATGCCTGAAATGTATCACCTATCATTCATTTTTGGCATGGAGGACGAGAAAACACTTTTCCAAAAAGGCTTATGGTGATACCACTATGAACAGCTATTTCATAGGTGATACGTCCGCTGCAAATATTTATCGAATTGCGGCACTGTAAATGCCACGGTGCCACGTTGCGGCGCGTATATGAAACCCTTATGGATGAGCTGTGCACGTAAAGGCCCTACCTTCTGGGCCGTTTCACCCAATTGCTGTGCCACATCTTTCATATTGCAGGGCAGTTCACCACAGCGTACCATAGCTGTCATAAACTCGAGTTCACGCGGCGTGGCGCGGTCGTGACGCACCTTAAAGAACGCTTCATCCATCGTACTTTCAAAATCATGGTATGCGCGCTCGACAATGGCGGGCGTAATCACCATGGCACGTTCGCGGTTTTCCCAAATCCACTTGCCGTATTCCTGAATGAAATACGGATACCCCTCGGTCACGGCAAGGACTTTCTCTACAGCATCATTGGCGTAAGTGACCTGCAATTTTGCCGCCGGCTTCTCCAGTGCCAGCTTCGCATCTGCCTTAGACAAACTGCCGATGGCAATAAATTGAAACAATCGCTCCGCATAGGATTTGATTTCTCCAGCCAGGCGCACAATCTTTGGCAGTCCAGCCGCAAAAATGACCAGCGGGTAGCCCTTTTGGTTCACACGGTGCAATGCCTCGATGAGCGCCTCAAAATCTTCATCACGGATATACTGTATTTCATCGATGAACAATGCCACGCCTTGTTCCTTTTGGGCTGCCAGACGGCCAAGCGCAAGGAAGAGTTCTGTCATATCGTTTGGTAGATTACCTGTGTCAGCAATACCATGCACGGGGTCAAATGCAATCTCGATACCTGCGGAACTGTCCGTATATTTGATGGAGAACGCCTTGAGAATACCCATCGCTTTCTTTACATAGCCTTCGAGCTTATCCACGGGGCTCAATTTACTCATGAGCTTGTAGATATGCAGCACCATGGCATCTTGAAAACTGTGTTCGCGTTCGGCGATTTCCATATACTCCACGGGAATCTCCATATCATCAGCCATTTCACCGATACGATTGAGCAACACGGTCTTCCCCACGCCACGCAAGCCATAGTAAATGACCGAACGCGCTGGAAAGCCAACACGTATGTTTTCCAACACCGCCTGTGCATCGTGTAAAACCTGCTCACGTCCCGCCAAATACGCCGGCGTCGTCCCCGCCCCGGGCCGATAAGGATTGGGAGTCAAAACCATCGCCCTGCTCCTTTCTACGTCAAAAAACGCTTATACAGGTATATTATACCTTATACAAGCGCTATAAAACAGTCTATAAGAATTTTTTCTATTTTCCCCAACCCAAAAGCACGGCACTGTTGCCAGCGCCGTGCTTTGTATTATAGTATTGTCGAGACTTAGCCAATCGAAATCGTGTATTCCGCATGGAACGTCTTGCCCGGTGCGAGTTTCTGCGTGCCGGGTTTGTCGGCAAACTCACCATCGAAATCGGCGAAGTCAGCATGGCCGTACCACGGCTCGAGGCAAAGGAACGGGCCGCCGCCTTTTTCGGGCATCCAAAGGCCCCAATAGGGAAAGCCCGGCGCGGAGATGGTCAGCGATTTAGTGCTCTTGGTCGAGCGGATGGTGAGCGCGTCGGCTTTCAAATCATCGTAGGCACGGACACCGCCCGCGAAAAAGGCGTCGTTGAGCGGCAATTTATCGCCCTTGAGACTCGGCTCTTTCTCGTGCGAGAGCAGCACGCCCGGCGCAAGCTTATAGCATTGCGTATCCTCAGCACGGTTGAACTGGACGTAGCAGTCCTCGAGTTTCTCGCCGTAAGCAATCGGGCAACGGAACGCCGGGTGTGCGCCGATGGAGAAGACCATCTCCTTCGTGTCCTCGTTTTTCACGTCCCACGTCACGTGGATTGTGCGGCCTTCGAGCGCATAGCCCACCTCGAGGTGGAATTTCCACGGATATTTAGCGAGCGACTCCTCCGTCCAGCCTAGCGCGAAACGGATGGCATCCTTTTTCTGCTCCACGAGCGTAAAGTCCGAGATACGCGCGAGGCCATGTGCAGGCAGCTCATACGTCTTGCCGCCGACGCAGTACTTGCCATCCACGAGCTTGCCTACGATGGGGAACAGCAGCGGTGCGCTGTATTTCCACCACGTCGGGTCCCCGCGCCACAAATACTCCGTCTCATCGGCTCGCTCCTTAATCGAGCGCAGTTCCGCCCCGTGGTCGCGCACCTGCACGAGCAGGTCAGCATTTTCCAGTGAATATAACATGAGGTTCTTCCTTTCGTATTATCTGTACCATTAGTTGATTACCTATACTAATTATACACAACACCCCATGAAAATGTTTTCAAAAAATAAGTGAGCATCAACCTAGATTTTCGCCGTTCGTGGCGATGACCTGCTGATACCAGTAGAACGACTTCTTGCGCGAACGTGCGAGGGTGCCGTTGCCGGCATTGTCCTTGTCTACGTAGATGAAGCCGTAGCGCTTTTCCATTTCACCCGTACCCGCGGAGACGAGGTCGATGGGCCCCCAGGGGCAATAGCCCCAAAGCTCTACGCCATCCTCATCGATGGCTTTTTTCATTTCCTCGATATGGGCGCGCAGGTAATCGATGCGCGCATCGTCGTGCACCATGCCGTCAGATGGGTCGGGCGTTTCATGGAGGCCGATGCCGTTTTCTACGACCATCAGCGGCACCTCATAGCGCTCCTGCAGGACATTCAAGATGTAGCGCAGGCCAATCGGGTCAATCGCCCAGCCCCAGTCGGACTCTTTGAGATAAGGGTTCGGCACGCTCGTCGAGAAACCGCCCTGCCGGTTGACGAGGTGGCTGGGGTCGGCGGACGTAGCCTCGCTCATATAGTACGAGAACGCGAGGTAGTCCACCGTACCCTTGGCGAGTATAGCGAGGTCGCCGTCCTCCATCTCGATGTGATAGCCCTTGTTCGCCCACAGCTTGCGCATATAGGACGGGTAGTGTCCGCGCACCTGCACATCGCTGAAATAGAACGTCTTGTCCATTTCCTTGAGCGCTTGGATTTGGTCGGCGGGATTGCACGTCTCAGGATAGATGGGCGTCATGGCAAGCATACAGCCGATTTTAAAGTCCGGATTGATTTTGTGCCCTTCAATGACGGCTTTGGCCGAGGCAAGGAATTCGTGATGCGCGACCTGATAGAGCGTCGCGTAGCGGTCCTCCCCGTCCCGATAGATGACGCCGGAATTCGTAAACGAGGCGAACGGCAGGTTGACGTTGCGCTGGTTATTGATTTCGTTGAACGTCAGCCAATATTTGACTTTGTCCTTGTAACGCTCGAAGCAGGTGGTGGCAAACTTAACAAAGAAATCGACGAGCTTGCGGCTGCGCCAGCCGCCGTATTTCTTGACGAGTGCAAAGGGCATCTCGAAATGCGAGAGCGTGATAACCGGCTCCATACCGTACTTGTGCATCTCGTCAAAGAGGTCATCGTAGAACTGCAGCCCCGCCTCGTTCGGCTCGGCATCATCGCCATGGGGGAAAATACGCGTCCAAGCGATGCTTGTGCGGAAACATTTAAAGCCCATCTCGGCGAGCAGCGCAATGTCCTCTTTATAGTGATGGTAGAAATCGATGGCGTCGTGGTTTGGATAGTTCCTGTCCGGCAGCACGCCATCCGTAATCTCGCGTGGCACACCATGACGCTCCGCCGTCATCACATCGGCCACCGAGACGCCTTTGCCGCCCTCCTGCCAGCCGCCCTCGAGTTGATGGGCAGCCACCGCGCCGCCCCAAAGGAAACCTTTTGGAAAGCCCATAATCTATCCCCCTCGAAATATCGTACGAAAAATTCTGCCAGTCTCATTGTAGCGCATTTTCTGGTTCACGGGCAATATAGTTCAAGCTTATTGCAATAAAAAGCCCCAATAATGGTTCTTCCTCCGTCATAACCAGCACATCCTTTCAAGATTTGAATGAAAAATTTTTCTGCTACTCTTTTATCCAGCCAAATACTGAACTCCGAAACTACCCGTCCTTCAAAAAAGGCCCTGCGCCGAAGCAGCAGAGCCAAAACTAAGGGAATTTCGTGAGTGATTAGGGATAGACGATGCTGCGGTTATTTGTACGCATTCTCATAAATCGTGAGATAGTCCGCATCAGAGAGGACCAGCGGGGGGCGTTGTCATACATGGCCGCTCAAACCTTACTGTTTCACGGCGCGGATATCATCGATATAGAAATGTGAGTCCACAGGCTGGTCGCCTACCGTATTGCAATAGATAGCGAAGTGCTGCAAACGCTCGGGGTGGAATGTGCCGTGATTTTTGCCGACAAAATCCTTGAACGGCAGCACGACGTGCTGCGGCGTGGTCTGTTTGGCCAGTGCCGTGAGATTCACCTCGAAGTCCTCACCGTCGGAGTTCATTTGAATGATGAAGCGCTGGCCTTTGCCATCGGGGTAGAACCAGAACGAGACGGCATCATAGGCACTCCAGTCGCACCCCATCGACTTGATAACGCCAGCCCAGCCGCCTTTGACCAGACTATAGTGGAAATCTAGGCCATAGCTGCCGTCCCCATGCTGAGCAGCCGCGCTAGCGAGTTGCGGACGGATGGCACAGCCGGGGCCGCAGTTCGTCGAATAGGCGCCACGCAGGAGCTCGGTATCACCGTAGTAGTGCTCGAAGTCATCGACCACCGCCAAGGGCAGTGCGACCTCTGGCATATTGTAGAACACGCGCAGGCTGTCCATAACCTGACCATCGAGCAGGAAATCAATATTGCCCACGGTCTTGCCGATTTGGGCCAAAAGCTCAGCCGTGAGCGGCGCGGCGAAGTTGCCCGCCCCCTGGGGCGTACCCGCCACCTCCGCAACGGTCTGGCCAGCCGCATCGGTGAAACGGAAAGCTGCCTTTTGGTAGTCACCCGCCGCTCTCGCCGTGATAGTCACCGGGGCTGTGATACGGGCGTTCGAGCTGGGAGACGTGAGGTAGCCGTAGACCGTCGCGGCAGGCACCGCCTTGACCTTTAGCTTGCGCCAGTTGGGCATCTGCCCCGCAAAAATGGAACGCGGGTCGTTATAAAAGCGGGTAAAGCCATCCACGAGCTCATGGCCACGCTTTTGGTCGACCATGTATGGCTGATCAAAGACATTGGCGTTGAAGTTCGACCACGTCGAGAAATAGGGGAACTGATGTTTAGACAACACCTCCAGGGCCTCGGTGAACCAGTCAGGCCGTTTGGCCCCGATTAGCCCGAGTGTATCCTTACCGCAGAGGATACCCGTCTCGGGGATAGTCGTGATTTTGCCATGCTTCGCCGCAAAGGCCTGCACGATATCCATATTCGCACCGAAATTATCCATCCAGTTATCCTTGGCCTGCGGCTTTTCCTGATACATGTCAAAGCCCGGCACATCGACAAAAGCATCGCCAGGATAACGCGTCAGATAATCGGCCTCATCGGTGAAGGGGCCGTTAGGCGAATAAACGTAGAGGAAATTGTGCACGCCCTTGGTGTCGCGCAGATACTCCTCCGTGTAGCGGAACAAGTTTTTAAACTCACTGGCCGAGCAATGCGCCGCGCCCCACCAGAACCAACTGCCGTTGTTCTCGTGATAGGGACGGAACAGTACCGGGATATTCTGTGCCTGCAAAGCGAGCCCATAGGCCGCAATCTTATCGAGATACGCCGTAAAGACCGGATTGAGGTCACCGCCCGGCAGTACGCGCCGCACCACATCACCCTCAGTGACGACCGAGGTAAAACCGGAAAAATCGTACTCACCCTTGACCTGCCCCTTGGCCGCGACCTGCGCAAAGTTCGGCATATGCGCGGAAAGCGAGACGATTGCCCCTAACTTGTTGGCTTGGACACTCACCGCTACAGCGCGGTCGATAGCCGCCTGCCCCGTCACCGGCGGCAGCGCGTCCTTGGGCGGGCGATGCTTTTGGTACTCACTGTCGTTACCCGCAAGCGTCATCGCATCGATTGGCATCACCGCCGGATAGTCGTGCAGCATCGTATAGGTATCAGACGTCCCCGGCCCCGCGTGCATGAGCAGGTCATTCATATGGCCATAGAGCACATAGTCAGATTTGGCAACGCCGCCGAGGAAACTATACAGCTGCGCGGCCGCAGGGATAGCCTGCGCATCTGTGAGCGCCACCTGCGCAGGCGTAGCCAGTTGCTTGAGGTCGAGTTTTTTCTGCCGCTGCGGCTGTACCGTGCGCGTTACATAGACATCATCCTCATCGTCAGCAGCGGCCGTCACAGCTGCCGCCTCCGCTGGCGTAAGCCACACCGGCAAAGCCGCCGCACCAAACGTAAGCGACAATGATAGCGTCAGCGGCACTACGCGCTGTAACCAATGATAGTTCATATAAGTTTCCTCCCCGAACTAAATAATTGTGAATACAGTAAAATAATATAAGTTATATCTTTATATTACACATAACATCGCTAAAAGTCAATCACAAACGCGAAAAAATAGGCCGAAGGTTTAACTCCTCCGACCTGCAATTAGCCGACCATCTTATACTACCTTACCAACTTAACCAGCCAAGAGCCTGTTGCGGTATCCCAGCCTGACTTAACATTGCGCCTTTTTCCTGTTCCTCTCGCTCCAGCAGGATATATTGTATACGCTCCTCACGATACAAAAAAACAACGTCACTAAGTGACCATACAGGAATATCGTGTCCCTCACATTCAACATTGGTATATTGCGAGTCATCTGCCCAAATACCGTCTATAGAAAGATCCTCTCGCTCTTTTAGTAAAGCAGTTAATAAAGCCCCTAAGTGCGCTCCCCTCCCCAAAACGACATGCTGGCGATGCTGACGCTGAGCCTTGTCGGGCAGGGCAGCTGCCACATCCGCACGAAACTTTGCCCTTTGCCCTAAAATCATCTGCCGATACTCTGCAAAATCCGCTATATGTACTGCATATGCGCTCAGGCATTCACGAATACAGGCAATAATCGCCGGAATACTGTCTGACTTATCGGCAAATTTATATTTCTGCGGAATGGGGATGTCAATATCATTGGCTGCCGAGCCACGCCATCCCGTGATGATACAGCAACCAGCCACCGCGGCCTCACGTGGGATACGATCCTGCCCCGGATGATTGCCAAAATCTATATAAACTTTGGCCTGTGCCAGTGCCGCCTGCACCTGCTGTGGTGTCATATCCTTTATGGGCTGCCACTTGAGATCTGGTGCCGCCTGCATGATTTGCTGCGTAAACTCCAGCCCCTTGGCAGGATTATAGACAATGACATCCTGCCGTTCTGTATGCTCTAATGTCCCTCCCAAGTGTTCTGATGTGCGCAAATAATCTCCTACGAAATAAATCTGACGTTCCGGCACCTGATTAAGTTGCACATATTGACGTGCATACTCTGACTGCACCCAATGCTCCATTTGTGCATCTGGCGTAAGAAGATACACTTGCCGCTGCAAATTTACCTGCGTAAGATCTGTAAAGAAGAATTGAAACAATTCGCCTAAATGCGTAAGATAGTTATCCACGCTCAGCCACCAGAAAATCTTACGGATATGTCGTACAGAGCCATAGTATTCTGACTGTGTTTCCGGCAAAACAAGAATATTCTCCGGCTTATCTACTACTGCCTCTACATATGGCACATGATACTTGACATAGTTAGCATGTACCGGTGATTTTCCCTTTTGCAAATAAGGAAAAAACATATAGGCTGGGAGATCACGCCGCCGTAACTCAGAACAAAGTTGATACAGCAACTCTGGTCCACCAGAAGCAACACTCGGCGGACAAGCAATAAATATACTGGTATTCTCGTATATATCCATAAGATAACTCCTAAATATTACCTCAATGCCGCAGACGGAAGTGGCTGACTACGTCGTGCAATTCCTGAGCGGACTGGGACTGCTGTTGGCTCATGGCGTTGACTTCGGCGACGGAGCTGGCGACTGTGCCCACATCGTCGGTGGCTTGGGTGGAGAGCACCGCCGTGTCCTGAGCGGATTTGGCGATTTGCTCCATCGCTACGCTGACCTGCTCCATCGTATCGTTGACCTGCTGGCTGGTCGCGGCGATGTGCTCGGCTACACGGCGGAACGTCTCGGCGTCACTGCCGTACTGCTCGGCCACCTGCACGAACGTGTCGTACTGCGGCGTCACCGTGTCATTAAGAAAACCGAGGATGGCCTGCGCATCACCCGAAAGACTGGCGAAAGCATCCTGCACGGCCTTGATGGTTTTCTGGATTTCCTCGACGGTATCAGCCGTCTCCTTGGCGAGTTTGCCAATCTCCGTGGCGACGACGGCGAAACCACGTCCCGACTCACCAGCCCGCGCTGCCTCGATAGAAGCATTGAGCGAGAGCAGGTCTATCTGCTCGGCAATACCCGAGATGGCCGTAGCCATCGTGCCGATTTGCTCCACGGTCTTAGCCTGCGCGATGGAGGCCTCGAGCTTGCTGCTGAACTCCTGGGCCAATTTCTCCGCCGAGCGGCTGGCCTCTGTGGATTTCGTCTGCACCCGTTGCGCACGGCTCTGGATGTCGTCAGCCTGCTGGAGGCTTGCGTGTGCCTCCTCCGACAGCGAGTGGATAGCCTCGCTCACATTATCCACCGAGGCATTGACCTCCTCCGTGGCCGAGCTGGCGTTCGTCATCGCATCGCTGATGGCACGCATTTTCTCCTCAATCGAGCTAAAGCCCTGCTTCAGCTGGTCAGCCGAGTTACCGAGGGTCTGGCTAGAGGTAGCCATACTGTCGGCCTGTCCCGAAATGTTATTGATGACGGCTTTCGTCTTGCTGAACATCTCGTTCATCGCGGTACCCAGCAGACCGATTTCATCGTTACTGCGCACCGTGTTGGCCTCGCGGGCATAGTTGCCCTGAGCCAAATCTTCAGCGAACTGCTGGTTGACCGCGATGCGTTTAACATAGCTGTCCACCGTAAAATAAGCCGCCAACATCAACAGCACGAGCACGACGGCGGCAATAGCTACGAGCTGCCAGACCAGTGTGCGCGCACTCGCATAGAGTTCTGCCTCTGGCACCTCCATAACGAACTTCCACCCCGTGTCCTTCATCGTAGTGTAGGTCAGCACCTGCTTGACGCCGTTATCGTCCTCGTAGGTGACCACGCCGCTATCCTGGGCAACTACCTGCTGCATAGCCTGAGCCAACGACGCATTGGCCTCCGCTGTGGCATTAGTCTCCTGCTCGAGTTTGTCCTGCGCAACACCCGCGATATAGACGCCTTCACCTGTGGTCAAAAAGGCATGCCCCGTCTCGCCGACCTTGATGTTGCCGATGATATCCGCAATCTGCTGCAAGGAAATATCGACGGTGGCGACGCCGATAAACTTACCGCTCTCCTCGTTATCCTCGCCATCAGCATAAATTGGCGAAGCATAGGTCACCATGAGCGTCTTGGCCGCATGGTCATAGTAGGGCTTCGTCAGGAAGGCTTCCCCCTTGGCCGTCTTTTGCCCGCCTGCATACCATTCTTCGTGCTGGTAGGGGCCGCTCTCCTGTACATAGTTATAGTCGATTTTCAACTTGCCGTTCTCACGGAAGGTGAACGGGCAGAACCACTCCGTATCTGCACTGTAGGCATAGGGCTCGAACCAGAGGCCGCCGCCGTTGGCGAGGCTCTGCTCATCCAGCTCGTTCACGATGTCGTCAGCCAGTTCGGACTCACTCTCGGTCTGATAGTCAAAACCGGCGTTATAGGCCATGTGACGACAGGAAATCTCCATCTGATTCAGCATTTCGTGAATCTCAGCACTGTTCGTTTTGAGCGTCTGCTGCATGCTCTCCGTCGACAGTTCCGAAATGTCACGGTAGCTGTTGTAGGCAGCCACTCCGGTGATAACGATGAGTCCAAGCAGAATGGCTGGCAGCAAAATCAAGCACATCTTCAGCTTGATACTGTGAAAACCTGCGGGTACCGATGACATACGACCACTCCTTCCCTTTGCGCCACTATTTTCCCAATATTTTTTCCTGTTGTATTATTCGCCGCCGCTCTGCTCCACTCCTGCCACCTAAGCAGTTAAAAACAACGGGCCCAGGAACCTTACTGGTTCTGGGCCCGTTGTCTATGCTGGGTAGCAATATCGCTGTAGGCGCGGCTGCCTGCTCGGGGCGGCGGGGCCGTCAGCGCGGATTCACTTAGTGTTTGACCGCTTTGCCGTGGAAACCGTCGGCGTCTACATAGTGGCAGGCGCACTGACGGTCGCCGAAGGTCTGCATCGCAGGCTCCTCGGCGCGGCATTTATCGGTCGCATAGGGGCAGCGCGTGCAGAAATGGCAGCCTGCCGGCGGGTTAATCGGGCTCGGCAGCTCACCGTCGAGGTGGATGCGCTGCTGCTGGTCATCCGGGTCTGGTACGGGGATAGCCGAGAGCAGGGCCTGCGTATAGGGGTGGAATGGATGCGTATAGAGCTCCTCCGTGTCCGCCACCTCAACGATTTTGCCGAGATACATGACCGCCACGCGCTGGCTGATATAACGCACCATCGCAAGGTCATGCGCGATAAAGAGATAGGTGAGGCCGAGCTCCTTTTGCAGGCGCGAAAGCAGGTTGACTACCTGCGCCTGAATGGAGACATCGAGCGCCGAAATCGGCTCATCGCAGATGATGACCTTCGGATTGATGGCGAGCGCACGGGCGATGCCGATACGCTGACGCTGGCCGCCAGAGAACTCGTGCGGGAAGCGGTTCGCCTGCTCTGGGTTGAGACCTACGAGGTTGAGGAGCTCGTAGACGCGTGCCATGCGATCGGTCTTGTTGTCGTAGACATGGTGGATGTCGAGCGGCTCACCAATGATATCGCCCACGGTCATGCGCGGGTTCAGGCAGGCGTACGGGTCCTGGAAAATCATCTGGATTTTGTCCTCGGCGAACTCGCCCGGCTTGAGCTTTTCGCCGTTGAAATAGACCTCGCCCTCGGTCGGCTTGTAGAGACCGATGACCGTACGGCCCGTCGTGGACTTGCCACAGCCGGACTCACCGACGAGACCGAGCGTCTCGCCCTCGCGCAGTTCAAAGCTCACACCGTCGACGGCCTTGAGAATAGCCTTCGGCTTGCCAAAGAAGCTACGCTCTGCCACGAAATGTTTTTTGAGGTTTTTGACCTCCATCAATGCTGCCATCAGTGCAAGACCTCCTTCTGCTGCGCGAGCTGATGCTGCAACCAGCATTTCACGCCGTGCCCCGGCTCACCCGTGACGGCCTGCTCCTGGGGTGCATAGTTCTGGCAGACCAGCATGGCCTGCGAGCAACGCTCCATAAAGGGGCAGCCCTTGATATCGTAGAGCAAATCAGGCGGCTGACCGTCGATGACGGCCAGTTCCTCGTCGCGGTTCGCATCGACACGCGGCAGGGACGCCAGCAGGCCCTGCGTATATGGGTGCTGCGGATGATGGAAAATCTCACGCACTGAGCCGCGCTCGATGACCTGTCCCGCATACATGACGAGCACCTTGTCGCAGAGACGTGCGATGACGCCGAGGTCATGCGAAATCAGAATGATCGAGGTGCCGAATTTATCGCGCAGGCTCGCGAGCAAATCGAGAATCTGCGCCTGAATGGTCACGTCGAGGGCCGTGGTCGGCTCGTCGGCGATGATGAGTTTCGGATTGCAGGCGAGCGCCATCGCAATCATCACGCGCTGACGCATGCCGCCCGAGAACTGGTGCGGATAGTCCTTGAGCCGTTTCTCCGGGAAAGGAATACCCACGAGGCCCAGCATCTCAACCGCCTTGGCCTCGGCCTCCTGCTTCGTCATCTGCTTATGCAGGCGGAGCGTCTCCGTCAGCTGGTGACCTATGGTGAGCACCGGGTTCAGCGAGGTCATCGGGTCCTGGAAAATCATACCGATTTCGCCGCCGCGCACCTTGCGCATATCCTTGGCGGACAGAGTCAGGAGGTTCTGCCCCTCCATGACGATAGTGGCCCCCTCCTGGATGTAGGAGTTCTCCTCCGGCAGCAGCTGCATGATGGCATGCGCCGTCACACTCTTGCCGCAACCCGACTCGCCCACGATACCGAGGGCCTCGCCTTTGCCCAGCTTGAAGTTCACGTTGCGTACGGCGTTGACCGTACCGCGATAGGTACGGAACTTCACGGCCAGATTGCTGACCTCGAGCAAGGGCTGAGTATTATTATTTGCTTGTACTTGTTCTGCCATTTTACTCTCTCCCTTGCCTTAACGGCGCATCTTCGGATCCAGCACGTCACGCAGGCCATCCGACAGGAAGTTGAAGGCCAGCATCGTCACGCTGATAGCCAGCGCGGGGAAGAACAGCTGGAACGGATAAACTTTGAGGCTCGTGATGCCCTCCGAGGCGAGCACGCCCCAGCTGGCCATCGGCGCGGAAACGCCAAGGCCGATAAAGGAGAGGAAAGCCTCGGTGAAAATAGCATCTGGAATGGAGAGTGACAGCGTCACGACAATCGCACCAATCGTGTTCGGGATGAGATGCTTCATGAGGATGCGGCGCTTGCTCGCACCGATGGTACGGGCGGCCAGCACGAACTCCTGCTCTTTCATGGAGAGAATCTGCCCGCGCACGATACGCGCCATCGGCAGCCAGTAAGCGATACCGAGCGCGATAAAGATGTTGATAAGGCCCGGCTTCAACACGACCATGAGCAGGATGACATACAGCAGCATTGGCACACTGTAGAGCACGTCGACGATGTTCATCATCACACGGTCCACCTTGCCGCCGGCAAAGCCCGCGATACCACCGTAGGTCACGCCGATGAGGAAGTTCAACAGGCTCGCCACGATACCGATGGAGAGCGAGATGCGCGCACCGTAGAGCACGCGGATAAAGAGGTCACGCCCGAGGTTATCAGTACCGAACCAATGAGCCGCGCTCGGGCCCTGATTGGCCTGCGCGAGGTCCTGGTCGGCATAGGATACACCCGAGAGCACCGGGCCAAAGATAGCGACCAAAATCAAGAAAACGATGACCGCGAGGGCCAGCATGGCAATCTTGTCTTTTTTGAAACGCAGCCAGGCATCTTTCCAGTAACCCAGAGCCGGACGGTCTGCCTCGGCATTTGCCTGACTCGCGTGCTGGGTCAGCGGCGCAAAATCTTCTGGCCGCAGTTCTTCCGCCGGCATGGCGGCGCTATGTTGCATATCAGCCATATCAATTCTCCTTCTTGCCCAGCTTGATGCGCGGGTCGAGCAGCGGATAGATGAAATCTACCAGCATATTCATGAGGATAATCAGCGCACTGTAGAAAATCGTGACGCCCAGGATAACCGTGTAGTCACGGTTATAAATAGAAGTAACGAAGTAGCGGCCGAGTCCCGGAATCGCGAAGATGGACTCGATGACAAAGGAACCCGTGAGGATACCTGCCGCCATCGGGCCGATATAGGTAACTACCGGAATCAGCGAGTTAGGCAGTGCGTGGCGGAACAACACGTTGAGTGCCGAGAGGCCTTTGGCCTTGGCCGTCTTGATGTAGTCCTGACCGAGTACGTCGAGCATGCTCGAACGCGTGAGACGCGTGATAAAGGCCATAGGCATACCCGCGAGGGCTACGGCTGGCAGGATCTGGTTTTTCCAGCCGCCCCACATCGCGGCGGGCAGCAGACCGAGTTTCAACGCGAACACCTCAATAAAGAGAGCCGCAAGTACGAAGCTCGGCACCGCCACGCCCAAGGTCGTAAAGAAGTTGATGACCCTATCCTGCCATTTGCCGCGCTTCAGCGCCGCGAACACACCGGCGGGAATGCCGATAAAGATGGCCAGGATGATACTGTCGAGGCCCAAGTGGAACGACACCGGGAAACTTTCCTTGATGATGTCGTTAACCGTGCGGCCCTGATATTTAAAGGACGGGCCGAGGTCACCGTGGGTGATGTTGACGAGATAGTCCGTGTACTGTTTGTACAGCGGGTCATTCAATTTATAGCGTGCCTCGATATTGGCCATGACCTGCGGCGGCAGGTTTTTCTCGGTCGTGAACGGGCCGCCAGGAATGGCGTGCATGAGGCCGAAGGTAATCGTGATGACTACCCAGAGCACGAGCACAGCGTTGAGCAAACGCTTGATAACATAGCCCAGCATAGGCTTTCTTCCTCCCATAAAAACAAATCCCGCCCCCTGCCTCGGACGCCCAGCAGCGTCCATCCGGCAACGGTGCGGGATTGTTAAACCAATGAGTAAATTTTACAGCTTACTCAAAATGAGCATACTTGAAGTTGAACACCGAGTTACCCGGGTCAATAACACCCTTCAGTTTCGGGTTCAGCGCCACAGCCGTGTTGTAGAAGTACACCGGCAGGATGGCCATATCGCCGATGGCGATTTTCTCAGCGTCGTGCATGGCCTGCATGCGAACGCCCTGGTCATTGCTCTGCTGTGCCTGCTTCACGAGCACATCATACTGCGAGTTGGCATATTTGCCGTAGTTGTTCGTACCATTGGAAAGCAGATAGTCAGCGAACGTCATCGGGTCGAGATAGTCACCGACCCAGCCAGCGCGGGCAATCTGAGCCTGACCCGTCTTACGGGTCTGCAGGTAGACTTTCCACTCCTGGTTGACGAGCTCGACATCTACGCCGAGGTTCTTTTTCCACATCTCCTGTACAGCCTCAGCGACAGCCTTGTGGTTCTCGTTGGTGTTGTAAAGCAGCGTGATGGGCGGCAGGCCCTGGCCATCGGGGTAACCAGCCTCAGCGAGGAGCTTCTTAGCCTCAGCTACATCCTCTTTAAAGAGCTGGCCGCTCTCCTCGGCGAAGTCCTTGCCCGTTGCCGGGTTCGTGAAGCCGTACGGGATCCAGCCATAAGCCGGTTTGCCCTGACCGTGCATGACGTTGTCTATGATGGCCTGGCGGTCTACAGCCAGCGCGAAGGCTTTGCGCACCTTCGGGTTATCGAACGGTGCCATCTTCGTGTTGAACTCGTAGTAGTACGTACCGATGTTCTTGTCGAGCTGCAGTTTGCCCTCGCCCTTCAGGCGGTCCACATCAGCCGCCGGCGGCGCGAGCACGAGGTCGAGGTCGCCGTTATCGAACATGGAGACGGCCGTGCTCATGTTATCGATGAGCGGCATCTCGATTTTCGTAACTTTGACGTTGTCCTTATCCCAGTAGTTGTCGTTCTTGACTACCGTGAGCTTGCTGTTATGCTCCCAGCTCTCAATCTTGAACGGGCCGTTGCCGATGAGCTCCTCGGTCTTCGTGGACCAGTCTTTGTCGCCCTCGACCACTTTCTTGTTGACCGGGAAAGCGGACTGATGCGCGCAGAGTTGCAGGAAGTAAGCCGTCGGACGGGCGAGCTTAACTTCAAGCGTCTTGTCGTCCAGCGCCTTCACGCCGACTGCATCCGCGCTGCCGCCCTTTTTGTTGTACTCCTCGCCGCCCTTGACCGGGTAGAGCATGTAGGCATACTCAGAGGCGAGCTCCGGGCTCAGTACGCGTTTCCACGCGAACTCGAAATCCTGCGCTGTCACAGGGTCACCGTTCGACCATTTGCTATCGCGCAGATGGAACGTATAGGTGAGTCCATCCTCAGACACATCCCATTTCTCGGCAGCAGCTGGCACCGGCTGGCCATCTTTGTCCAGAGAGGTCAGGCCCTCGAACATCTCGCCGAGGTACGTGGCCTCAGGCACGCCCGTAGCCTTGCCCGGATCAAGCGTCTCCGGCTCGGTACCGAACGTGGCCTTGACAACCGTGTTGTCCTTGCCCGCGCTCTGCTCATCGCCGCAGCCTGCGAAAAGTGAGCAGGCCGTCATAGCAGCTAACGCGAGGGCAAGCAGTCTTTTTTTCTTCATAAAAACTCCAGACCCTTCTCCACGTGCGCATCATCATGGCTATGATGCGCGTGTTAACTTTACAGCTATCTCAGGACGAGCGTATCAGCGCTAAACACTACTGTCCTTTGACACAAGTGCTATTTTAAACCTTTTCTTTGCGGCTGACAAGATTTACACTTTGAGGGAGGACAGTAAAATTATACTATTTATACATTTTGGTGAATAAATATACTACAGCCTATACTTATGGTCCACGATAAGAAACTGTTTTCATAGCGTGCCAGCTATGGATTCACCCAGAAAAGTACACAAGTGAAGGACGTTGCGCTTGAAAAGTATCTTTATGTGACCGAACCATAATCCCCATCTATGGAGGTTAGGTAATACTTATACAGTACACGACAAACGTACACTACTACTTTTTCGTGATTTTGTACGTCAGTTATGCACAATACCCGGACATCAATTTGTACACTATTGTATACAGAATATTAAATAGGATATATTCCCCAGATGTATATAATTTCTTTCAGTATTTTTTCAGCCCTACAAGCAGGCGAGCTTGACCGTTTACTCAACAGAGACGGTTATTTATATCTAAAGTAACTTCACGAGAAAATCCTTTTTTGTGTCCCGGTAAGCAATAACTGTATTATTGCACAAGGCAATAACAAATACTAACGAATCGTCAGTATCTCAACCCAAATAACAAAAGCGCAGTATCTGACAGAGGATGCAGATACTGCGCTTGAGTTTTGCCTATAAAGTTGAGTAAAGGAAGGTACTCACGCTTGATGACGCTGTAAATATTTCAGCGGTAACACCAAAATGAAGTTAAAGACGAGAATCGTCAAGATGAGCAGCGCGCCGATGCCGTCCGCAATGAGGTCGCGGTCGGGCACGAGGCCCGCGCTCATGAGATACCAGAGGTGTACTGCCATCGTCTCGCCGCCAGCCATCACGTCGGGGTCAAACAAGTGGCGCGATACCGTGGTGCCGGCGGTAAAAATCAGGATGGCCGTCTCACCGAGGGCGCGCCCTGCGGTCAGAGTGATACCCGTGAGGATACCCGGCAAGGCCGAGGGCAGGACAACCTGCATGACCGTCTGGAGCTTCGTCGCACCTAGCGAGAGACTCGCCTCCTCGTAGGATTTGGGCACAGTGCGGATAGACTCCTCCGTCACGCGCACGAGCAGTGGCAGGTTCAGCAGCACGAGAGTCAGCGAGCCACCGAGGATACTAAAGCCCAGGTGCATCCAGTTAACGAAGATAATCATACCGAACAGACCCAGCACAATCGAGGGCACCGTTGCCAGGCTCTCCACCGACAAGCGGATGGCATAGGTCAGACGGTTCTCCCGCGCATATTCGGCGAGGTAGATGCCCGCCCCCACCGCTATAGGGATGGAAATGCCCATCGAGATGAGCAGCATGTAGAACGAGTTAAAGAGCTGCGCGCCGACACCGCCCCCCGCCAGCATGTCACTGGACTTGCCAAAGATAAAGTGCCAGTTGAGCACGGGCAGCCCCTTATAGAGCATGTACCCGAGGAAAGCTGCCAGGAGCAGCAGGATAAAGGCACCGGCGGCCCAAAGCAGGCCACGGGCCAGTGTGTTGTACGCTTTCGTACGACTGCGCATCAGGCCACACTCCTTTGCGAGAACTTACGGATGAGCAAAATCATCCCCAAAGACAAAATCAGCAGCACAAAGGCCATGAGGAAGAGCGCATTGCCCCAGGTCGAGCCAAAGGGCGTGTTGCCCATCTCCACGACGATGTTACTCGTGAGCGTGGCCGTCGGCATGAAAAGCGAAGTCGCCAGCTGCGGCGTGTTGCCAATGAGCATCTGCACAGCCATCGTCTCCCCCACGGCGCGGGCCATCGCCAGCACGATGGCAGTCATAATGCCCGGTTTGGCCGCAGGCAGCACGACATGCCAGATAGTCTGCCACCAGGTTGCACCGAGCGCGAGGCTGGCTTCGCCCAGCGCCCGCGGCACGGCGTTGATGGCATCCGTGCTGATGGTGAGAATGGTCGGCATAATCATGATGGCCAGCACCAGCGCCGCAGCCATGACACCGAAGCCTGTAGCCAGATGGAAATTTTCCCTCAGGAACGGCACGAGCAGGATGAGGCCCATGTAGCCGTAGACTACCGAGGGTATCGCTACGTAGAGGTCGCAGGCCGGACGCATGATGCGCTTGAGCCAGCCGGGGGCTACCTTTGCGAGGAAGATAGCTCCCGCAAGGCCCAGCGGTGTACCGATGGCCACGGCCACGAGCGTTGAAAGGAGCGAGCCCATGATAAAGGACAGAGCACCATACTGCTTTTGCGTCGGGTCCCAAGCCGCGCTGAAAAAGAACTCCAGCGGGCTCACATCGCCCAGGGTCAGCAACCCTTGCCGCCCGATAAAGACGATGATGGAAAAAATCAAAATGGTCATGAGACAGGCGGCGGCGATAAAGAGATAACGGCCGCACCGGTCATAGAACTTCTGTCTTGCTGCTTCTGCCATTACATTCCCTGCTTACTTCTTCATTTTGCTGACGGGGATAAAGCCCAGTTTCTCGACCTGCGAGTTCTGGAACTCATCGGACATCACGAAGTCGATGAAGGCCTTGACGGCACCCGTCGGCTCGCCCTTCGTGTACATATGACCGTAGCCGTATATGGGATATTTGCCCGAGATGATGTTATCTGCGGAGAACTCGACGCCGTCGAACTTCAGCACTTTGACGCTGTCATCCGCATACGGTGCATCGACATAGCCGATGGAGCCCGGTGTGCTGGCGATAGCGGCGCGCACGGCACCGTTGGAGTCCTGGATAACCGCATCATCCGTGAAGGCTGCGCCCTTCAGCACAACATCGCTAATCGTAGCGCGGGAGCCCGAGGACTTCGCACGATGGATGAGCGTGATTTTCTGGTCAGCACCACCGACCTGCGACCAGTTCGTGATTTTACCGGTCAGGATATCGACTACCTGCTGACGCGTGAGGTTATCGACTTTATTCGCTTTGTCCACGATAAAGACGAACGGCTCCACGACGACTTTGTGGTCGACGAGGCCCTTGTCCTTGTACTCATCCGGCAGGTTGACGTCAGAGTTGCCGATATCGACCGAGCCCTCTGCCACCTGGTTCATGCCCGTGAAGGAACCGCCGCCTGCGACGTTGACCGTCACTTTGTCATGTGCATCCTGGAAGGCTTCCTGGGCCGGTTTCAGCAGAGGCAGCAGTGCCGTGGAGCCCGAGGCCGAGACCTTGCCGCTCAGTTCTGCGCTGCTGCTGGCACCACTGCTGGCGCCCTGCGATCCGCCGCAGCCCGTCAGCACCATCGAGGCACTCACCATGAGTACGCCGAGCATCATGCCCAATTTTTTCGTGAACATTTAAAATTCCTCCTGTCGCATAAAGCTTTGCCTGCGGAACTATCTGCCCCGCCTCGCGAGTGGCTATTGTATACCGCTCGCATAAGTATCTTAACAAACTTACAGCCCAGCTTTGTTACTGGTATGTTAACGATTTGTAAACTCTTACCGGACGCCCGTACAGCCCGCGGCAAGACGCGGAGAATGTGCTACAATAATGAAAGAAAATCTCGCCACACCTGAAGGAGCGCGATACCGCATGTTCTTAAAATCCCGTTTTGCCCGGCGGCTCTTGGGCGCCTTTTTGCTCTTGACCATCACCTCGCTCGGCGTGCTGGGCTTTTGCCTCAGCCGTTCGTTCCAGGAGAGTGGTCTGGAACGTGAGCAGCAAAGCCTCATCAACCACGCCAAAATCATCGAGCTCACGCTGGCCGAGGAAATGACAACCTCACCGCAAAACCTCCCCAGCACCGTACAGGCTATCAGTGCCCAAACCGGCCTGCGCATCACACTCATGCAGCCCGACGGCACCGTGCTCGCTGACTCCGCCGAACCCGCCGAGGCGCTGGACAACCACTGGCAGCGCCCCGAGGTGCAGACGGCTCTGCACGAGGACTACGGCATGGCAGTGCGCCGCAGTGACACGCTGGCAGAGGATATGATGTATGTCGCCATCCCCGTGCACCACGCGGGTGAACTCACGGCCATCATCCGCACGGCTGCGCCGCTGACCGATGTGGAGCAGGGCCGCGCCGCCATCATCCACATGGTACTCGTGAGCATGCTCATCGCGTTCTGCGTCTCGGTGCTCGTGGCACTGCTGCTCGCCCGCTCGACCCTGCGCCCGCTGTTCACGATGACCGCCGCCGCCCAGGCCATCGCCGCTGGGGATTTGCGCCGCCGCATCCACATGCACACGGGTGACGAGTTCGACACGCTGGCCCGCACTCTCAATCACCTCACCACCAGTCTCACACAGAAAATCGAACACGAACAGGAACTCAACCGCCGCCAACAGGTCTTTATCGACAACGCAGCGCACGAACTCAAGACGCCGCTGACCTCCATCTCCGGCTTTGCCGAGACCTTGCAGGAGGATGACTTCAGCCAGCCCGCCATGACACGCCATTTCCTCGGCATCATCCTCAGCGAGGCCCAACGCATGACGCGCCTCATCAATGACCTGCTCGCCCTAGCCCGCGTCGGCCACCTGCGCGAGGACCCAAGCCGCATCCAGCGCGTACCGCTCGACCTGGGGGCAGTCCTGGCGCGCTGCGCAGAGAGCCTGCGTGGCAAAGCCGAGGCGCGACAGCAAACTCTCACGCTGGAGACCGCTCCCGCCCTCACCCCGGTCGCGGCCACGCCTGACCTCATGGAGCAGCTCTTTAACAACCTCATCGAGAACGCCATCAAATACACCCCAGAGGGGGGCCATATCACCATACGCTGCCAGAGCAGCGCCACGCACGTCTGGGCTGAAGTCGCCGACGACGGCATCGGCATCGCCGCCCGTGACCTGCCCTTTATCTTTGACCGCTTCTACCGCGTGGACAAAGACCGCTCACGCAAGACCGGCGGCACCGGCCTCGGCCTCTCGCTCGTGAAGTTCCTCACCGAACTGTTCGACGGCACCATCAGCGTCCAGAGCGCACAAAAAAAGGGCACGACCTTCCGCGTGGAATTTCCGTGCCAAGCATAATATAGAAATAAAAGGTATGGAGACTAACCATAATAGGTCAGGTACCAGCAAAATCAATCAGGCGTCGCCCGTGTGTTTTTGCGTGTGCACGCGTTGTGCCGTCTCGAGGTAAATCGTGGACTCCGCGATGTTCACGGCGTGGTCACCGATACGTGAGAGGAAGCGCACGATAAAGAGCAGCTGCGCCGCATGCACGCGCTGCACAGCCTCCGCCTGCGTCACATACTCGGAGAGCGCGTAGAACGCCTGCTCGAACATCTTGTCCATGTGTGCGTCCATATCGCGCACGGCGTCGGCCAGCTTCACATTGCTCTCGCGGTAGGCCTGCATGGCCTGCGCGACCATCGCGAGTGACCAGTTCGAGAGCTCCTGCACTTTGTTCAGCCGTTCGGCATCGAGCGGCACATCGACCTCGCGTACCGTACGCGCGATATCGTAGGCATGGTCACCGATGCGCTCAAGATCACCACCGATTTTTAGCGCCGTAGCGATGATACGCAAATCATGCGCGAGCGGCTGCTGCTTCGCCGTGAGGATGAGGCAGCGGTCCTCGATTTCCACAAGCAGATGGTCGACGTTATCGTCGGCCTCCATGACTTTTTCGGCCTGCGCCTTGTCGTTGTGCAGCAGTGCCTCCATAGCGTGACTGACCTCGAGGCGCGCCATCTCGCCCATGACGGCCACTTTGTCCTGCAACGCGGCCAGCTGATGTATGTATTCCTGTCTTGTCTTTGGCATAGTCTTGTCCCCCTCCACGTCAGCCGAAACGGCCCGTGATGTAGTCCTCCGTCTTTTTATCCTTCGGCTTGGTGAAGATTACATCCGTCTCATCATGCTCAATCAGCTTGCCATTGAGGAAGAAGGCCGTGTAATCCGAAACGCGCGCGGCCTGCTGCATGTTATGCGTGACCATGACGATGGTAAATTTCTTTTTCAACTCGCCCACGAGTTCCTCAATCTTCATCGTGGAAATCGGGTCGAGGGCCGAGCACGGCTCGTCCATGAGCACAACCTCCGGCTCCACCGCCATGACGCGTGCGATGCAGAGTCGCTGCTGCTGGCCGCCCGACATCCCCATCGCGGAGGCATTGAGGCGGTCTTTGACCTCATCCCACAGCGCCGCACCGCGCAGGCTGCGCTCCACTATTTCGTCGAGCTTGGCTTTATTTTTCAGCCCGTGCACACGGCAGCCGTAGGCCACGTTATCATAGATAGACATGGGAAACGGGTTGGGCCGCTGGAACACCATGCCCACGCGCTTGCGCAGTTCCACGAGGTCGGTCGAGTGCGCGTAGATATCCTCGCCGTCGAGCTGGATACTGCCCTCGATGCGCACGCCCTCGATGAGGTCGTTCATGCGGTTCAGCGTGCGCAGGAACGTGGACTTGCCACAGCCCGACGGGCCGATGAGCGCCACGACATGGTTCTCCGGCACATCCAGCGCTACGTTAAAGAGGGCCTGATGGTCTCCATAAAAGAGATTCAGATCCTGTACCTGTATTTTCATAAATTCTCCTCCAGTCGCGATATACGGTTACAGTATACAAAAACGGCAACACCTCTGTGTTGCCGTTTTGTTAATTCTTTGTTACGATGTGGATTTTGCTGGCTGTTCCCTCAAGGCCGTACAAAGCGGTAGCCGACGCCGCGCACGGTCTCGATGGTATCCGTGAGTTCGGGGCTCACCCCGAGTTTGGCGCGCAGATGGCGCACGTGCACATCCACAGTACGCGTGTCACCGTAGTATTCATAGCCCCAGACCTTCTCCAGCAGTTCGTCGCGTGAAAAGGCCCGGCCTGTATTCGTGAGGAAGAGTTTTAACAGTTCGTACTCTTTGGGTGTGAGCGCGAGCTCCTGCCCATCCACCTGCGCCGTGTAGGCATTGAGGTCCATGACTAGCGGCCCCGCCACAAGCCGCATAGTATCCTGTGGTTTGGTCTGTACGCGCCGGAGCACCGCCTTCACCCGCGCGATGAGCTCCCGCGTAGAGAACGGCTTCGCTACATAATCATCAGCCCCGAGCTCGAGCCCGAGCACTTTATCGATTTCTTCATTTTTCGCCGTGAGCATGATGATAGGGATAGCCGCCGTCGCCTGGTTACCCTTGAGCTGGCGGCAGACCTCAAAGCCATCCATGACCGGCAGCATCACATCGAGCAGGATCAGATCCGCACCAGCGGCCTTCTCCAGCGCCTCTCCCCCATCCGCAGCCGTATCGGTCTCATAGCCCTGCTTCGCCAGGTTAAAAACCAAAAGCTCACGAATGGACGCTTCGTCATCCACGACCAAGATCTTCATACGTCCTCCTCCTTCGTACACCATCCATTTCATTGTAACACGAAACGCAGGCAGGGACATCGCTGGCCGAACAACAATTTACATGATGTTAACATAGTGAACAGCAAGCCCCATGCCATCAACCAAAGAAATCGATCTCGCCAGGTTCGTAGGCAATGGCAATCTGCATGGGCTCGCGCTGGCAGACTTCCTGCGTATCGGCCTTGCAGATGACGAGAGCGTACGTGGCCTGTGCATCGTAGGTGCCGTCCTTCAGGCGGAAAGCGCAGCGATAGGTACGCTCGGGGTCGTCCTTGCTCGTCTTGTCTGCGATGATGCGCTGGGTATCGCTGACCGCGCTGCCCTGGCTGTCCACGAGACAGACATCGTAGACTGCCGCCTGCCAGTTGCCGCCTACAGGCTGCGGTTGGTAGAATTTCAGCGAAAAGGCCATATTGCTGATGGTGCGCGTGGCCGTGAGCAGCTGCAGCCCGACCGGCTTCGTAGTATAGCGCTCGCTGTGCTGCTGGTAGCGCGCCGAGCTGGCCCGCACATGCTGGAACGTGATGACCGGCACGACCATTTCCTGCAGGCTGATGCCGCCGTGCACGTAGTTCATGCCTGCGCCCTTGAGCTTCAGGCGGATGGACTCGCGCGGGGCAAAGCCCTCATAGTCCGTCGTTCCCTGCAGGAAACGCACGGGCAGCAGGTTCTCCGGGCTGACGCCCTGCTGCGCGAGCAGGTAACGGCGGCCGACGTCCAGCGTCTGTTCTGCCGTCACGCCCCGACCCACCTTGCTGTCTTCCTGCAGCGGCTGGTAGGTATAGAGGAAACCGTGATCCGCTGTGATGATAACGTGCGCGCCGCCGAAATCATTGACGATGATGCGCACGAGGGCTTTCAGCTCGTCGATGGCCTCGCTGCAGGCGGGGAAAACCCGGGTATCATCCGTATGGCTGGCCGCGTCGATGGTATCGTGGTAGATATAGACGACGTCCTGCCCCTGCACCAGGGCCTGACGCTCGGCCCGTTTGGCCTCCCTGATTTGCCGGTACCGCAGCGCGACGCTCTGCGGCTGGGCGGACTGCAGCACGGCTGTGCGCGCCCCCGCCTCAGTCGACGCCCCATCGGCGAGCACGCTATAGCCATGTGCGCCCACGCTCAGGCCGAGTTGACGGTGTGGCAGCAATGCCGCCATGCCGAACTTCGTAATCGTCGGGAAAATGCCCTGGCAGCTCTCCAGCTGTACCTCGCTGGGCATCTCCTGTCGCAGTGCCTCTGCCAGACTGGCCGCCACTTCATAGCGCAGGGCATCGGAGATGATGACAAAAATGCGGTTCTTCTGCCCCTGCACCTGCGTCGCATAGAAATCTTCCTGCCGTGGAATACCCTCGATAAAACCGTTCGCGGCCAGTTCCTGCGCGCAGATGCGGCTCCAGTTCCCCCCGAGATTGCCGAGATACCAGTTCGCATAGAGGTTCTCTACCCGCTCGGCCAGCTGCTTGAACAGATCATCCAGCTGCGGGTGCTGCTGGTTCTCCAGCACACGGGCAAAGGCCACATGAAACATGCGGTACGCCGCGTCCATCCGGTAGTATTCACCGGTATAGGCCTGCCAAAGCTCCTGCGGCTGTGCCGCATGAAAGCCCCTCGCATGCGCATCAAAGAAGGCCCGCATCGCTGCATACTGACTGATCCCCTCATAGAAATCATCCGTCTGCCTGTGCCATCTGTCCTCCGCCTGACCCTGCCAGTTCAGAGGGCGGCGGGCCTCAATGATGGCCTGCAGGTCTTCGGGGGAAATGAGGTTATCCAGCACGTCGCGCATGACCTGCCGCAGGATGGCCACATCCACGCAGGGGAACAAATCAAAGCTGCAAAGCTCACGGGGCCTGACCTGCGCGAGCTGCTCCAGCGCCGCCAGCATCTGCTCCGCATAATGTGCCGCAACATCGAACGCCTCGCGGCCGCTCTGCTGCCACTCCGTGAGCAGGTCATAGCAGAATGTCTGCTGCTGCACCGTCCCCGGCTCCCAGGCCGTAAAGAGCCGCCTCCCCAGGCCATAGTCCGAGGCCAGCACAAAGATGCGCACGAGCAGCTGGGACAAAGCGGGCTTGTCCTCTGCCTGATAGCCCGTGGCCTGACGGGCAAGCCGCCAGAACATGTCGTCCAGTTCATCATGCTGCAGCCGCGCATAGCAGGTGTTGTCCGTCATATCATGCCCTGCCGCCAGCACCTGCCGCAGGATCGCGGCGGGCGTCGCCGCCCCGGCTCCCACGGTCACGCCCATGAGGCCCAGGATGAACCGGGCCGGCGTATAGTTTCCCTGCAGCAGCGCCGCGAACTTCTGCCGCCGCTCCTTCGCCTGGAAAAACCGGCGATAGCGCGCCACGAGGTCGTGGAACTCCTGCGTCTCGGGAATATGCAGTTCCTGCAGCCAGCTGGAGACCAAGTCCGCATGGAACGGGGGCTGGCTCATCAGCTCGATGTCCAGCAGCCAGTCGTCCGTCAGCTGCTCATAGCGGAACGGCACGTAGACGAGAAAGTTGTGCTCCGTATCATCTACGGTCAGCAGTTTCTTCGCCATAAAGCTATTGTGCCCATCCAGCACGAGTACCCGCACATCATGGAGGTCCAGCGAGGCTATCTCCTCGCGGAACTCCCCCTCGGGGTCCTGCCAAAAGACAATGTGCCGCCGATAATACTGAGACAGGGGCTGCGCAAACCGCTTCTCCAGCTCCACCTGTACCTCCGCTAAATCCATGCTCCCGCTCCCTATCCTTACAACTTAAACTCTTGATAAATCTGTGCACAATATTCTTTATCTGACACTGCACATCTCCGTCCAGCCGATAAAATCTACAAATCCTAATACGGCTATCAGCTTAAAATATATGACGATCTGCAATGACGCGCAAGGCTGATATGGCCTGCTCGTAACTGACCTTTTCCGCCAGGAGCCTGACCGTCAAATGGTTGTAGCCGTATTTGTAGGCATCAGTAGCAATGATCTCACTCAGCAAAGCCGTAACACCAACGTCTGCCTGTGCGGAAAGACAGATGGCATTGGCCGCCCTTGTCTGACGCACCTGCCTGACCAGCTGCCGAAAATTATCGTCCAGCGTAACCAAAGGCAATAATTTATAAATGTCATACAAATGGCGTGAGTGCTTATCTATCTCCCGCTGAGCCAAATAGTAATCGCCCAAGGCAAAAACTTTATCTATCAAAGTACGCGCGATAGACTGCACCTTCATCGGAAAAGGCTGCAAATCATATTGTTTCAGCAATGGTGGCGCCTCGTCTGCCAGCATATCACCTACGATACTATGCACAGGCAAGGTAACCACAGGAAAAGAAACCTCAGCAAAAGAGGTCTCCAACAGTACCCGCGCCTGAACAGCTGCATCCGTCGGCTGGTATAGTGGGGTATACTGAATCACATACCGATTATAGCTGCGCCGGCTGCGGGTTTCTGCCAAATTGGGGATAGACAATCCCAGCATGGTCGCTGCCGCCTCAATGCTGGCCTTCAGTGTTTTCTTCTGCCCCTGCGTAAGCCTCGTATCTATGGTGATGTCGATGTCCTCAGAATAGCGGTCAATAACCTGATAACACTTGGAGAGAGAGGTGCCACCCTTGAAAACGATAAATGGGAGCCTGCACGCCAATTCGTGCAGAATAACTGTAACATAATAGTCTTTTTCAATAATTTCTGGCACCAAACCAGTCAAATTTTGAGCTTGATTCAGAACCTGTTGGAACAAGTCCCGATTTTCATGCAGATATGCCATGCAATAGCCCCGTCTCATACAAATTGCGATAAACTTTATCCGGATAAAGCGGCAGGAAAGTCTGCAGGGATTGGAAGGACAGCTTGTTTTTGCGCATATATTCCATGACGCAGGCCGAGCGTTCCTCACCGCCAGCCTCAGCCAGCAGGTCTATTTCCTTCATCAGGTCCAAAAATTGCAATGCTTTCACATTATCCGCATTGACCTGTGTGCGCGGCTTGCGCAGGACAATGCGGCTGCGGCCCAACTTTGTCGTTTTATACTCCGTCGTCGCCTTGTTGGTGACGATTTCGTAATTCGTTGGTACCTGCGTGGTGAGGCCAAGCTGATTGGCAAAGGCCACGCCCGTCAGGTAGCCAAAAACCTTACGGTCTGTCTGTAAATATTTGCAACGGATTACCTGGTCTAACGATGGCATGGAACCGGACTTAAAGATGCTGGATGCTGGCAAATAGTAGATGCCCGTATCAAACCGCTTCAGTTTGCCACAATCTACCAGCCGCTTGAGCTGCTGCCGCAACGTATTCATGGATATATCCTTGAGCTTGATATCAGCAAGCAAAATCGGCTCATTGGGTGCATAGTTTTGTTGCAAATAGTCGTATAACACAGTCCTCACCTCCGTATTGGCATAACAAAACAAAAAATGCCTTCTTCGCTTTTATTATAAAGGTGAAGAAGGTAAGATGCAATACTATTTTATGACAGACTGCCCCGCACCTTATCGAGGATTCGGGCGGCTGCCTCGTTTTTTGGAATCTCTTTCTGCTTACTTGATTTTCGCGAGGATGTCCTCGAAGAGGGTGTAGTTGTGCTTGACGCCGTCGTCGAGGTCCAGGGGCTGGCGGAGGTCGGCGTAGTGGTGGACGCGTTCCTCGTAAGCGTGGATTTCGTCGAGCTGATCACGCATTTTCTTGAGCTGCTTGCGCGCTCTGGTGCGGTCCGCGTTGCTGGCGGCGTCCGCCTCGCGCTGCTCCAGCAGGTCGATTTTGTTCTTGTAGAGTTCCTGCTGCTTGTAGACGTAGCCCGTGCGCAGGCGCGCCATCGTATCCCTGTCGTAACGGTGGATATAGATGAGCGCCTTGAAGCTGTTGTGCCGCCCGGCGTCGCAGAGCCAGTAGATGGGGCGTTTCTGGTAGCGCTGGCAGTGGTCGCGATAGAAATCGCTCAGGAAGTAGCTGCGGATGGTGTCGAGCGCGGAGCCCTTGCCGCCGAGCGATGCGGCGATGAAGTCGAGGTTCTCCTGCAGGCAGGCGTCGCCATAGGCGGCACGCAGCCAGGCGATGAAGCGCCCCGTCACGTCGTCGGGGAAATAGTCATCGTCGCAAATGGGGATGATGGCATCGTCATCGGGCGCAAAGCTCGGATATTTGCGGGCGTCAAAATTGCCGCCCGCATAGGCGAGTCCCGGCGTGTCGAGGCTGTAGCGGCCGAACATGCAGCCCACGGCGTAGGAGAGCAGGCTGCGCACGACGTCCGCGCGTGTGAGCACGTAGGCGTTGCCCTTCATGCCCGCAGGGATATCCTCCTTCGTGTCGTAGATGCGCGCGACGGTCACGTCCCGCTCCGCCACGTTGGGCGTGAGCTCGTCCTGCAGGCCGTAGATGTCGATAAAGATGCGGTTGAGCTCCTCCTCGTTCGCCCGCAGCTGGCAGAACCGCTCCTCGCACGTGGCCTGCCACGCCCGATAGGCGTCCGCCAAACGCGGCGTGTCATAAGTCAGCAGCGGGTGCCGCTGGAAATCCCACGAGGTCTCGAAGGAGTCCCAATCGGCCTTAGCAATCTCTACATTATTTTTTGCACATTTCTCAACTAAAATGTGTCTATCGTCAATAAGGAACGGCAATTTGTTAAAGCTTTTTGCTCCAAAACTGATTGACGGATTTATTGCATTGGCTAAAAAAGAGACTGGCTTACTATTCGCTAGTCCTAACAAATAAAACAAGGAGACTGTTGAGCTTTGAAAAGCACTCATGCCCTTAACATTAAATGTAAAACCACTCTCAAAATATCTAAACGCCAAATTTCCTAATGCAATTTCCGACCAGGAAACGTGCGGTTGAAAATAATAGCCATCATCATGTACAACAAAGTTCGGGTTGCCTTTAAGATATGGATACTTACGAATTGCAGATTGCTTAATATGTTCACCATTATTTTCCCAATCTACAACGTAATCTTGGTTTCCATACCATTTTCGATAGCTCCCCCCCTTATTATGAGGGAACCACCTTTTCAAGGATTGTTGTGCTTCCTGAGATGAGTGAGCGTCAAAGAATATTCTATCAAAAGATGGCTCCCAAAAATATCGCAAGTACTTTCCGTTATCCGTTGTCATAAGTCCAACTTTAACCGTAAAATATTGATCAACACTGTCATTCGAAAAAAGTTTCATAGATCTCGCAGGCAACCAGTATGCGTATACAGTTCCCGGCAACAATTTAAAATTCTCCTGACAAGTGAAATAGTCATCCTCGTGACTAAAAAATGCGAACTCTTTTTTAACCGATGTATTGTATAATACCAATCTCTTGAATACTGCTTTATAATAACTGATATTGCCTTTGTAGATTACAAAAGCGACTGTTTGTACGACCTCTCCACTTATCTCTTCAAATGCACGTGCTCCTAGATGTACCATGTTAGTCACAGTCGTTGCCTCTGCCAAATCCACCCGCAACTTTTCGTAGGTAGATAAGAACATCCATGTATGTTGTGTTATCATAGACTGATAACCAGATTGATTGAGTAAATTACCACATCGTGCAATGAATGCAGCATACATATCATTTTTGCCATTTGGATATTCAGCTTTGAGGTATTTAACCAATTTTGTTTCCATACTGCCACCAAGATACGGCGGATTGGTGACGACGATCTCGTATTTTTGTGCGAGGATTTCCGCCTGCTGCACGAGCTGTGGCAGGATTTCGTCGACCTGGCTGATCCAGTTCGCGAGCACGAGGTTGAGGTCGGCCTCTGCCTTGAATTTCTCCCAGCGCGCCAGCAAGTCGGGGCTGGGGGCCTCGGGCGTGAGCAGGGAGCCGTATTCCTTGGCATCGCGGAACTGCGTGAGCAGGTCGTTGACCTCCTCCACCACGATGGTATCAAACGTCGGCTCCTCCGCGAGCTCCAGCGGCTCGATGCCGTTACTCTCGGCGATGGCCGCGAGATGCGGGTGCACGCCGCGCGTGAAGATGCGCGAGTCAATCTGGCGCGCCTGCATCATCACGGCGAAATAGGCCAGCTGGTAGGCGCGCTCGTCGATATCGAGGCCGTAGAGATTGTGCTCCAGGATGAGCTGCGCAATCTGGCGGCGCGGATAGCCCGCCTGCGTATAAATCTGCGCGAGCACGGTGAAGGCGTAGACGAGGATATGGCCGCTGCCCATGCAGGGGTCGATGAGGCGGATGTCCTCGGGGCGCA
>Ga0256406_1001223_pt1 | contig 42382 bp, 38 predicted proteins | sample RumenRJG_03DNA_FD_185986 | JGI IMG/M metagenome (GOLD analysis project Ga0256406, IMG submission 185986) | Bovine rumen microbial communities from Lethbridge, Alberta, Canada - RJG_03 | ecosystem: Host-associated > Mammals > Digestive system > Stomach > Rumen | place: Canada: Alberta | collected... | reverse complement strand
GCAACATGACGGCTCTGCCTACAATCTTGGTACCGATTCAAGCGATACGATTGGTACCGATTCAAGCGCTACAGATGGTACCGATTCAAGTGATATGAGTGGTACCGATTAAGCGCTATCATCAGGTATTCCTACAGCATCATTCCTTTATCTTGCCGTGGCAGTAAGCGCTTAACACCTCTCAGAAGCCACGATATATATTGTGAATACTGCGAGTTGATAGTTGCTGACAGCTGTCAGCAGTTCTGCTCTCAGCTGTCAGCAGATCTGCTCTCAGCTGTCAGCAGATCTGCTCTCAATTGTCAGCAACCATAAACTATCGTATTTCTGGCTTATGTTCTGTCGGTGGAGCTGTATATATCCTCCGTTGCAGACAAATAAGAGAACTATTCTCTCTGTCTTCTGTCGCAATAAATACAGGTATGCTGCGGAAAATGAGACAAAAAAGCCCATCCTGAGTGAAGGATGGGCTTGATATGTTGCGCGAATATCTAGGACAGTTCAATCTATGGCTCCAATAATTTCGTCGACGCTTGCGCAGCCGTGGCGGTCGAGCCAGTCGTTGATGCCATCACGGATTTTCATGGTGACTCCAGGATCGATGAAGTTGGCTGTGCCAACCTGAATGGCTGTGGCGCCACACATGAGGAATTCGATTGCGTCCTCAGCGGTCATGATTCCTCCCAGTCCGATGACGGGAATCTTTACGGCATGAGTCACGTCGTAGACCATGCGCAGGGCCACGGGCTTCACGGCTGGGCCGCTCAGTCCACCGGTCCGGATGCTCAGCAGAGGCTTGCGGTGCTCGATGTCGACGGCCATTCCCAGGAGAGTGTTGATCAGCGAGATGCTGTCGGCACCCTCATCCTCGCAGGTGCGGGCGATGCTGGCGATGTCGGTCACGTTGGGCGACAGCTTCGCGATGAGCGTCTTGGGATAGACTTTTCTCACGGCACGCACTACCGATGCTGCTCCCTCGCAGGTGACTCCGAAAGCCATGCCACCCTGCTTGACGTTGGGGCAGCTGATATTCAGTTCTATGGCGGGGATTTTCTCCAGTTTTGCCAGCCGCTGCGCGCACTCGGCGTAGGTCTGAGGCGAGTTGCCGCTCACGTTGACGATGAAGTTGGTCTGTATATCTTTTATTTGCGGATAGATATGCTCGCAGAAGTAGTCGACGCCCTTGTTTTGCAGTCCCACGCAGTTGAGCATTCCTTGTGCTGTCTCAGCCATGCGCGGGTAGTCGTTGCCTTGTCTGGGTTCGAGCGTAGTGCCTTTCACGATGATGCCGCCCAATTCCTCCAGGGGTACGAAGTCGGCATATTCCAGTCCATATCCGAAGGTGCCGCTGGCTGTCATCACCGGATTCTTCAGCGACAGACGATTGATCTTTACACTTAGATTTGCCATAACAATTGATTGATATTAAACACCGGTCCGTCTTTGCATACTCTCAGGTTGCCTTCTGTGGTTTTCTCCACGCAGCAGAGGCAGGCGCCGAGTCCGCATGCCATCATGTTTTCCAGCGAAGCCTCGCAGTCGATGGAGGCATGTGAGGCATATCGTGCCACAGCCATCATCATGGGCTTGGGGCCACAAGTGCAGATGCGGTCGAAGCTCTGCTCTTTGAGGATGGAGTGGTTGGTGACGAACCCTTTCTCGCCCAGCGATCCGTCTTCGGTCGTGACGTAGACGTCGCCCAGCTGTTTAAAAAGGTCCAGCTCCAGAAGGTCTTTGGCCGAGCGTGCTCCCAAGAGGAAGGAGGGTCTCACGCCCTGCTTGCTCAGGCATTTGCCGGCGAAGAGCAATGGGGCGATGCCCACGCCACCGCCTACGAGCAGCAACTTCTCGTCGGGACGCTGGGCCAGGGTGAAATGGTTGCCCAAGGGGAATATGCAGTTGAGCTTGTCGCCTGCCTTGAGGTTCATCAGACTCTTCGTGCCATCACCAACGGCAGCCACAAGAATCCACATCTCATTGCGCTCCGGATCAAAATAATTGATGGAGATGGGGCGGCGGAGAAATGTTGAGGCGCTGCCGTCGCAGCGTACTTCGACAAACTGTCCGGGTTGCATGGGGGGCAGGGCCTCGTCTCGCGTGAGCTTCAACAGCGTGTGCTTGTCCGATAAGTGCTCAGCCGACACCACTGTCAGATCTTGACAATATTTCTTCATTTCAGATAAAGGTTTTATTTTTTCTGCAAAGATACAAAAAATACAGAAAACACCGAAGTTCTATTATGCTTGAGCATCATCCGAAGAAGACTTCCTTGTTTCTGCGTCTTGGGATTCTTTCACTTCCTCGGCATCCTGGATGTTGTCGAGTTGTGGCTTCTGCGCTTGTTCGTTCATCTTTTGCCAAGCTTTCTTCAGACGGTATATTTTGAATGCGTTGGTACATTCCACCACACCGTAGACCATCAGAGCCCAACCGATGATGAAGAGTGGGAGAGAGGCCGAGTCGACGGGTTTCACTACGCAATACACACCAATGAGGAAGAGTATCGACGGGAAAATCCAAAAGAAGAACGGAACAGACCCATAACGGCGCGCTTGGGCCAAAGAGACGAACTGTCCAATCGTGGCCAGGATGACGATGGCGCCAAGAATGATGACCACCCCACGGATGAAGGTGACGGGCATGAAGGCCAGAATTACGCCGAGCACCATCGATCCGAGTCCGCCGACGGGAAATGCCGGAGTCATCAACGAGCGGGCAGCCTCAGGAGCCCCCTCGGATGCAGTGCGCTCTATGTTTCGCTTGTTGACATAATAGATGATGACCGACGTGAGTCCGGAGAGAAAAAACAGTACGCCAATGGCTATGGTCAGCCATGTCACCGTATCCTCACGGTACTTCACTAAGAGGGCGCCGACGATGATTGCCACTACGGCGCGGAAAACGGAACTTTGCAATAATCTCATATCTATATTTCTTTTCTGATTACGAATTTATCTGGCCTTCAGGGCCGTCTTTTCAATTTTGCAGATTCTTATTTGCTTTAAATGCGTCTGCTGGTCCAGTCCCTTTCATTTCCTGAACGTCATTGCGCTGGATAGATGGCATAGTATGCGGGCTATGAAACACCTTATATTAAGGGGCGGACGGCGGTGCCGCTTCGCGCATCTAACCTATTGCTATCAGGCAGAGAATGACCAAAGAAGATGAGAAGTGGGAAAAATTGGTTTGAACTGCATGCGCATTTTGTCTTTTATTGTTGCAAAATTAATAATTTTCTGTAATTTTGCAGTCGTAATTAAGATATTATTCAGAAAATGACGAAATTATTTTTAGTGCGCCATGGCGAGACGGTGGATAATGCAGCCCAAATCTTGCAGGGGCAGGAACAGGGAGAACTCAATGAGCACGGCCTAGAGCAGGCCCGCGAGGTGAGGGATAAGCTCAAAGGAGAGAAGATTGATGTTTTTGTTGCGAGCGACCTGAAGCGTGCCATCGACACATGCCGCATCATCAGCGAGCCTCACGGCAATCCAGAGATTGTGACCACACCGCTGCTACGCGAGCGCGACTGGGGCAGCTTCACCGGAAAGTATATTCCCGACCTGGACTGGCGCAACAACTGGCCCGACGATATTGAGAGCCTGGAGCACTTGAAGAGCCGTGCCCAGAACTTCCTTACTTGGCTGAAGGTGACCTACCCCGACAAGACGGTGCTCGCCGTGGGGCATGGAATTGTCAACAAGGCCATTCAAAGCGTATATTTCAAAAAGCCGATGAACGAGATTGTCAAGATGACCAACGCCGAGGTGAGAGTGCTCATTCTCTGATGGGCGCTGCATAAGCGAATAAAAAACAAAGGGCTAAGCAGAAAGAGATTCCTCTTTCCGTTTAGCCCTTTGCCGTTGGGTAGCTATTTTATTATTGCTTATTTATCAGCCCTTCGATATATTTGCAGATGATGCCGATGCCCTTTTCGTTCTCACCACCCTGCGGGATGATGATGTCGGCATAGCGTTTTGTGGGCTCTATGAATTGCTCGTGCATGGGTTTGAGCACTTTCAGATAGCGGTCGACCACCATGCTCACCGTACGTCCGCGGTCGATGGTGTCGCGCTGGATGTTGCGGATGAGGCGCTCGTCGGGATCGGTGTCGACAAAGATCTTCAGGTCCATCATGTCGCGCAGGCGCTTGTTGATGAGCGACATGATTCCCTCCACGATGATGACGGGCTTTGGCTCCACGCGGATGGTCTCCGGCAGACGGTTGGAGAGAATATAAGAATAGGTGGGCTGGTCGATGACCTTTCCATGCCGCAGGTCGTCAATCTGCTTGATGAGCAGTTTCCAGTCGAAGGCATCGGGATGGTCGAAGTTGATGGCCTTGCGTTCTTCGTCGGTGAGTCCCGTTGTGTCGTTATAATAGGAATCGAGCGGAACTACAGCTACATAGTTCGGTGGCAGCGACTCTACGATTTTCTTCACTACGGTGGTCTTGCCCGACCCCGTGCCGCCGGCAATGCCTATAATGGTGATTTTGTCTTGGTTTGCGTTCATTATTTGTCAGAATTAGGTTGTTCATCATTCACTGGTGCTAGGAGTCCCAGCTGTTCGAGCATCGACCGATAATATTCGGCTTTCTTCTCGACGCTCATCGGATATGCCCGCGACGAACTGGGCATGCGGTAGAGCCGCAGCGTTCGGTTGTCGAAGTTGAAGGGCACGCTCTGGCCCATCTTCAGCTGCTTCACGTCGATGCCGTAGTGTTGCGTGAAGACCTTTGTGGCAAGTTGTCCGGCTGTGAGCACGCCTTTGCATTCGGGCAGGGCGTGCAGCAGGGCGTCGAGGTCGGTGGGCTCCACGATTTCCAGGTCCTTGTCGCTGGCCGTGCCCTTCGTGCGGCGAATGCGATAGGCAGTATCGTAGAGGGCGATGCCGCGAGCGCGGAGAAACGCTGTCAGCTCTTCCAGCTTGAAACGTTTCTCTCCCGGAATCTCAAAGTGGTGCTTGTCGGCAAAAAACAGCCAACCGAAGATGCGCCACATGTCGTTCTGGAAGTTGGGATAGTAAAACCTCATGCTCCACCGCTTCTCCGACGGTGGAAATGTGCCGAGCATCAGCAAGCGTGCGTTAGCTGGCAAGAACGGTTCGAATGGATGCGTCTCTATGGGATTCATTATTGCAAAGTTACAAATTTTTCTCTATTCTGTTGCTTTCGGCAGAGTTTTTTTCGTCGATAACTCGTTAATCATCAAAAAAATGAGAATAATTGTTTGGCTGAGCGGAATATTCTTAGTAACTTTGCAACCCAAACGAACAACATTAATTAATAACAAATAAAGAAATGAAGAAAGGTATTCATCCCGAAAACTATCGCCCCGTCGTATTCAAGGATATGTCCAACGGCGATATGTTCCTTACAAAGTCCACTTGCAAGACAACAGAGACTGTGGAATTTGAAGGTGAGACTTACCCAGTGGTAAAGGTAGAAATTTCAAGCTCTTCTCACCCCTTCTATACAGGTAAGAAGAAGCTCGTCGACACAGCAGGTCGCGTAGACCGCTTCATGAGCCGTTACGGTAAGCTGAAGAAGTAATACCTACCGCCATAAAGAAATTAAGCGCACCGAGAATGTAGTTGCATATGCATTCCCGGTGCGCTTTTTTGTTGGAGATTTCTGACTGGTCGGACTTTCCTGACTTTTCAGACCGATCTGACTTTTCTGATTGGTCGGACCAGTCCGATAAGTCCGAAAAGTCGGATTAGTCTGACTGGCCTGAAAAGTCAGAAATGTCCGATTGCTTATTGCTCTCCCTCGAAGGTTAAGGTGACATTCTTGGCGCCGCTCATGTAGCTCCAGTCGAAAACGTCACTTTCCGTGTTGTCCTCAGCCACGATCTTTCCCGTGAACGTACGCTCGTTGAGGCGCAGGTCGTCGTAGCTGATGATCATCTTGAACTTGCTGGAGACGTTGTTCGGATCGATATATTCGATGATGATGTCGCCAGGATTGTCCTGCGTGTCGATGTACCATGTGAACTGGCGTGAGTAGGTGGCCTGCTGGTTGTCACCCTCAAAGTCGTTCTGCAGTCCGTTGCCGAAGGTGGCATTGGAAGCGCTGGCCAGCGTGAAGTTGATTTCCGTGTAGTATTCCACCGTTTGCCATTGACCGTCCTGGTTCTGGAAAGTGGCTTTCGTTGTTCCGTGCCAGTCGCCGGCAAGCGTTTGGGCCATCTTCACAAAGTCGATCTGGTCATCGGGCTGGTCGTTGTCGTGATTACCGTCGTGCCAGTTGCGGCCATAATACCAGTCGTCGTAATACCAATCGTCATCGTCGTCGCAAGAGGCGAGCGTCAGGCTGCCCACTGCGATGAGCAGCATAAGTAAGTAGTTGTAACGTTTCATAGTGTTTGTATTTTATTTGTTCTTGTTTTCGAATTCTGTTGCCTTGCTGTTGCCGGCCGTCTGATACAGATTGTATTCGGCCAGCGTCTCTCCCGTGACGTCGTCAACGAAGAAACCGTGCATCTCGTCATCGTAGCGGCTGTGGGGGATATTGCCGTTCAGCCAAACGCGCACGGCCGTGTGGTCGTCGTACTGGATGAAAATTTCTCCATTGCGCACCCACCAGTGGAAGGGAGCCTGCGAGTAGTTGTACCATCCGCGGTCGGTTTCCCATCCCGTGCCGCTGGTAGAGAAGTCGTCGTACTGGTTGAAGTAGAACGTGGCGTCGTAGGTGTCGTTGCCGTCGTAGATGGTGCCGCGCCATTCGCCAGCCAGGTAATAAGCCGTGTCCTGATCATCGTCGCAAGAGGTGAGGCTAAGGGTCAGCAGTGCTGCCAGACCGAAGAGTAAAGTCTTGATTGTCGTCTTCATAATGCTGTTTTCTTTGTTTCTATTGCAAAATTAACTTCTTTCGGCCAATATACAAATAGAAAAGTGGAATATTCTCATAGGTGTTTCCCTATTGATAAAGGAAATTCCCTAAATAACTTTAATTCGTTGTTCTTTGGCTTTCATGTTTCTCATCTTTTTGCTAACTTTGCATTTAGTCTGAAAAGAAAAATACAAATCAGGAAAAAGTAATATTAGAAATGAAGACAGTTTATGATTATTCGGTGAAAGACCGTAGAGGCAATGAAGTCTCGCTGAAGGAGTATGCCAATGAGGTACTGCTCATTGTCAACACAGCCACAAAATGTGGTTTCACCCCTCAGTATGAGGAGTTGGAGAAACTCTTCGAGAAGTATCATGCCCAGGGCTTTGAGATTCTCGACTTCCCCTGCAACCAGTTTGGACAGCAGGCTCCAGGCACAGACGAGAGCATCCATCAGTTCTGCAAGCTCACGTACGGCACCGAGTTTCCACAGTTCAAGAAGCTGAAGGTCAACGGCGACGATGCTGATCCTCTCTATAAATTCCTCAAGGAGCAAAAAGGCTTTGCCGGCTGGGACGAGACTCACCCCATCTATCCCATTCTCGACAAGATGCTCTCAGAGGCCGATCCCGACTATAAGAGCAAACCCGACATCAAGTGGAACTTCACCAAATTCCTTATCAACAAGAAGGGTATGGTCGTAGCCCGCTTTGAGCCTACCGAGAAGATCGCCAACATCGCCAAGCAGATCGAGGCCCTATTGGCAGAGTAAAAACCAATAAATTTATATAATAATATGGAATACACGCGTTGTTTAATCATCGGCAGCGGTCCCGCCGGCTATACGGCAGGCATCTATACGGGCCGTGCCAACCTCAATCCAGTGCTCTACTGCGGCGTATTGCCCGGTGGACAGCTCACTCAGACCACAGTGGTCGAGAACTTCCCCGGCTATCCCGACGGCGTCGATGCCAACGAGATGATGGGCGATCTGGAGAAGCAGTGCCGCCGTTTCGGCTGTGACGTACGCACAGGCGTTGTCACCGAGGTAGACTTTTCAAAGAAGCCTTATCGTGTGAAGACTGACCATGGCGATGAGCTTGAGGCAGAGACCATCATTGTAGCCACAGGTGCATCGGCAAAATACCTTGGTCTTCCCGACGAGAAGAAGTATAATGGTCAAGGCGTGAGCGCATGCGCCACGTGCGACGGATTCTTCTACCGCAAGAAGACGGTAGCCGTCGTGGGCGGTGGCGACACAGCCTGTGAGGAGGCCACCTATCTGGCAGGGCTCGCCGCAAAGGTGTACATGATCGTTCGCAAGCCGTTCATGCGGGCAAGTGAGATCATGAAGAAGCGCGTGGAAGACAATCCCAAGATAGAAGTACTCTACGAGACCAACACACTCGGTCTCTATGGCGAGAATGGTGTTGAGGGTGCCCATCTTGTTTATCGCAAGGGCCAGCCCGACGAGCGTAAGTACGACCTTCCCATCGATGGCTTCTTCCTTGCCATTGGCCATAAGCCCAATACCGAAGTGTTCAAGGGACAGCTCGACATGGACGAAGTGGGATATATCAAGACTGTGCCCGGTACGCCCCGCACGAACGTTGAAGGCGTGTTTGCTGCCGGCGACTGTGCCGACAGCGTCTACCGTCAGGCCGTCGTAGCAGCAGGAACCGGCTGCATGGCAGCTCTTGAGGCCGACCGCTATCTGAACAAGATTGGAAAATAAGTATTTTTAGTTGAATAATCAAGCCGCCAGACTGTGAGTAGTTTTCTTTCTACTTCTGTCTGGCGTTTTTTGTTTCCATAGATTGCCCGTTTTGTTTCGACAGCTTTCGTCGAAATAAAAGCGCACAAAAAAAGACCGTAGGCACATGTAGCCTGCGGTCTTTATCTATCTCATTAAGATTCTAATCGTTCGTTTCAAATTACTTCACCAGTCCACGGTTGCGGAGTGTGCTTTTGAGCATCAGCTCATATTTCTCCATCTGCTTGCCAGTGAGCACGTAGCTCATGTGCTTCAGATCCTTCTCTACAGCCTTGTCTACCATAGCCTGCTTGTCGGAGTTGCTGGCATTGGCGGCGCTCATCATCTCTGCGCAGAAGTTCTTGTGAATATCCTTCACCTCGTCGATCTGATCAGAAGTCAGATTCAGTGCGGCTCCCAGGCGATCGTAGTTCACGCTCATGTTGTAAGCCTGCAGTTCGGCGTTGGTGTTGTTCTTAGTGTCAGCTGCGAAACCCATTGTCAAACTCATCACAGCAACCAAAGTCAATACAATCTTCTTCATAATTTAATCCTTTCTTTTTTCAATCGCCTTTCAGCGATTGGTTATCCTTTTTTAATTATCCTTTGTTACTTGTCCGCCTTTCAGCGGTTTTCTTTTTTCAAGTGCAAAGATAGGCATTTTATTTATTGCTGCTTACGTTTCGTTGCTTAATTTACCTAATCAACTTGTTTTCTTGATAAAAATCAAACCAATTGATTTCAATCAGTTGCTTATTCCTCTCTGATATTTATAAATTATTATTTCCGACTTACCTTCTGTTCCTTCCTGAGTTGCTATCTATCTGGTAGAGCAAAAGATAGGGGAGAGACCCTATTTGCCGAGTAGGTAGGAGTTTTATCCCTAAAGATTGGAGAAGGCAATCTTTCCGGTCTTGAAGAATGTCTCTTCGTCAGGCCTTCTTATTTTGTTGCTCTATACTTTTCTCCTGCTGCATATCGCGCTTCGATTTCGACTTCGTCACCAGCCAAACACCCGTAAATACCAGCAGAATGGCCATTCCTTGCCAAATGGTGAAGACGCCCAAGCCCGTGAGTACGCTCGTCACAACCGATACGATGGGCTGCACATAATTATAAATGCTGACAACTGTTGGGCGCAGCACCCGCTGACTGACGATGGAGAGCAGATAGCAGACAAATGTGCCGATGGCGACAATGTAGGCCACTTCAAGCCATGCCGTACCAGCCACAGCATGCCAGTCGGTCGATGCAATGTGGAAGGAAGTGAACGGGCAGACGAACAGCGTGGACCAAAGAAACATCCATTTGTTCACGGTGATGGCATTGTAGCGGCGCACGAGGGGATTGAAGAGGCTCAGATATAAGGCGAAGGAAAATTGGGCGAACATGCACATCAGGTCGCCTACGACATTGCCCTGAATGGCACTTGATGCTGAAGCGCTCGACAGCACGAGCACCACAGCTCCCGTAAAGCCCAGGGCCACGCCGCCCGCTTTCATCAGTGTGATGGGTTCCTTGAGGATAAAGAACGAGAGAATCATGGCAAAGATGGGCATGGAGGTGGTGACGATACTTGCATTGATGGGCGATGTATACTGTATGCCATGGGTGAAGAGGCACTGGTTGGCTACGATGCCCAGTAGTGCAGCACCGGCCAGGCGCAGAACGTCGCGACGCGGCACGTGTTCCTTGGGAGCCCAAAGACTGGCGATCCAGAAGAGCAGGGCCGCTCCAGCCACACGGAAGGTTACGATGTCGATACTGTCGATTCCACCAAGGATGGCATCTTTGGTGATGGGCGACATAAGTCCCCAGCACACCTCGGCACTGAACATGCTCAAGTGGGCTTGCAGAGGCTTGTTTTGAGAGAATTTCATCATTTTGTTCATTGAATAAAGTGGTGCAAAATTACAAAAAGACAGTAGAACACATGGCATCTGTTAACATTATTAACAGAAACAGATGCTTGTTACTACGGCGAGTGGTAATCACACTGCTTGGTGATAAACACATTACCGCTCGGTGGTAATCACATTACCGCTCGGTGGTAAACGCATTACCACTCGGTGGTAAACACATTACCACTCGGTGGTAAACACATTACCACTCGGTGGTAATCACATTACCACTCGGTGGTAATCACATTCCACGCTATGGTAGCCACTTCCACGCTATGGTAGCCACTTCGTAAATCCTTGTTTCTTCTTAGAACCTGTCTTTATTGACTTGAGCATCTTCCCTATCAGAGGCTGTTTAGCTTGTCGGGTAGACCTGTTTATGTATGATACGTAAACAGATGGCGGAAAGATGGGATGTAAAAATATGGCAGATTGTTTTGTTTTACGGTCTTTTTACATTAACTTTGCGGTAGAAAAGAATATTACTTATTTATCAATTACAATGAGAAAAATTAAGAGTTTCATTATTGTTTTGGCGGCAGCACTGACATTTGCTGCGTGCGGCACTACTGAAACCGTGCCTGTGACAGGTCGCAAGCACAACATTTCGGTGAGTGACGAGCAAGTGCTCAGCCTTGCCAACCAGGAGTATCAGAAGTACATGTCGACAGCTAAGAAATCTACGAATGCCACACAGACAGCTATGGTGGAGCGCGTAGGCCGCAATTTGGCCAGCGCTGTGGAGACTTATTTGAAGAACAATGGTTACACCAGCGAGTTGAAGAACCTCAATTGGGAGTTCAACCTCGTTCAGGACAAGCAGGTGAATGCCTTCTGTATGCCTGGAGGTAAGATCGTGGTCTACGAGGGTTTGCTGCCCTACACGAAGAACGATGCTCAGTTGGCTATCGTGCTCGGTCATGAGATTGCCCATGCTGTGGCAAAGCATAGCGCCGAACAACTTTCTAAACAGCAGAATCAGCAAATCGGCACCAGCATCCTGGGCAGCGTGCTCAACTCTACCGTGGGCAATGGCGTAGGTGATGTGGCCAGTCAGGTGGCCGGAACCTATTTCTCTTTCCGCAACCTCAAGTACAGCCGCGACAATGAGTCGGAGGCCGACCACATTGGTCTCATCTTTGCCGCTATGGCAGGCTATGATCCGCGTGAGGCTATTCCGTTTTGGAAGAGTATGCAGCAGGGCGGAAGCAGCAACACCAACGATCTCTTCAGCGACCACCCTTCAGACGCCAAGCGTATTGCCGCTCTGGAGAAGGAGATGCCTGAGGCTCTGAAGTATTACAAGGCCCCGACCACGACTTCTACAACGAAGAAGACTACGACGACTAAGAAGAAAAGCTCTTCCACCAAAAAGAAGACTACTCGTCGCAAATAATTGGCAAGAGATTTCTGCCGGCAAACATCCATGCCGCAGAAACCTCTTACTGTATATCGTAAACCCACCTTAAAACATTCTCAGCTATGTTAGACTTCTTTGTAGCCCATTATTGGCTTGTTTGGCTCATCATAGCCGGACTCCTGCTTATCTTTGAATTAGGTTTTGGCGACTTCTTCCTTACATGTCTGGCTGTTGGCGCCTTGACAACCATGGTTTTCTCGCTGTTTCCCCTGCCGTTCTGGGCACAAGTGCTGATCTTCGCCATCACGGGCGTTGCCAGTGTTTATCTGCTCCGTCCTCGGTTGCTTCATGCCCTGCAGGCTAAGGCTGATCATCGACAGAGCAATGTTGACGCGCTGATAGGGCGTACCGGCGTCGTTATTGAACCTATCGAGGTCGGAAAAGACGGCTATGTGAAGGTAGACGGCGATGAATGGAGGGCCAAAAGCGAAGACGGCAGCCCCATTGCCGTGGGCAAGAACGTGAAGATTGTCAGCATGGAGAGCATAGTAGTGACCGTGAAACCTCTTTAAACGCTTTCTCAGAGACCACCAATAAAATAACTAACCTATTAAATTTTACCCATATGAGTACATTACAGATTGCATTGGTCGTAATCATTGTCTTGGCTTTGCTCTTTGTCAAGATGGCCATAATCATCGTGCCGCAGAGCGAGACTCGCGTCATCGAGCGGCTTGGTAAGTATTACGCTACGCTCAAGCCGGGCGTGAACATCATCATTCCGTTTATCGACCGTCCGAAAATCATGGTCAGCATGAATCGTGGTCGGTATACCTACAAGTCCGCCATCGACCTGCGCGAACAGGTGTATGACTTTGCAAGGCAGAACGTAATCACGAAAGACAATATCCAAATGGAGATCAATGCCTTGCTCTACTTCCAGATTGTAGACCCCTTCAAGGCCGTCTACGAGATCAATGACCTGCCGAATGCCATTGAGAAGCTCACGCAGACCACGCTGCGTAACATCATCGGTGAGATGGAACTCGACCAGACGCTCACCTCGCGCGACATCATCAATACGAAACTGCGTGGTGTTCTCGACGATGCCACCAACAAGTGGGGCATCAAGGTCAACCGCGTTGAGCTGCAGGACATCATTCCGCCACAAAGTGTCCTCGCCGCCATGGAGAAACAGATGCAGGCCGAGCGCAATAAGCGAGCCACGATTCTCACGTCGGAAGGCGAGAAGCAGGCGCAGATCCTGGCTTCGGAAGGTGAGAAGACAGCTACCATCAACCGCGCCGAGGCCGACAAACAGCAGGCCATTCTGCGTGCGGAAGGTGAGGCTACGGCCCGCGTTCGTAAAGCAGAGGCTGAGGCTGTGGCCATTGAGAAGATTACCGAGGCCGTGGGTAAGTCGACCAATCCAGCCAACTACCTGCTTGCGCAGAAGTATATTCAGATGCTGGAGCAAGTGGCTCAGGGAGAAAAGACCAAGACCGTATTCCTGCCTTACGAGGCTTCCAACCTCATGGGAAGCCTTGGTGGCATCAAGGAACTCTTCAAGGGAGAATAGAAAGCCCAGCTTGGTTGCACAAAATAAAGGGCAGGATGAGAGAATCGTCCTGCCCTTTGTTTTGCTTGTAGCGTAATTGCTCTTTCGAGGAATGCTGAAAATAGATGTCAATTATGCAGAAATCAGAAGTCTTTTATGCTTAAAATCGAGAGCTTTTATGCTGAAAGTCGAAATTGATTCTTGCTGGATGAACAACAGATAACATTCTGGGAGAGAGCTCTTAGACCACGTTGCCTGTCTGGTTATTTCTCCACAAGGTTATTTTCAACGGGAATCCTCGCTTGAATTGCAAATTCAGCGTTTTATGATGACCGATCCCGTGCTACCAGCATCCGGACCGTTCACCTGAACAATGCTGAGTCCGCGGGGAAGTTCGATGTCGGCGTCACCTGTAAGTAGGTGACTACTAAGCAGACTGCCGCCGGTAGTGTAGACGCAGACCTTGGCAGGTGAGGGCAGGGGAGAGGAGAACGTCACCCTTACTCCTTGCGGAATTGGCTTCAGGCTCACCGTCGACGGCTGATGGTTGCTAATGTCTTTGATGCCGAGCGTACCCAGGATATACAGCAGTCCTTTGTAGACGTCGATTTGTCCGTAGCCATACTGGTTGTTGGGATAGGCCATCGTTGTGTCGGGATGGGTCGACGTGTGGGCTATGATGTCCCTCACGTCGTCGGGCGTAAGGTCGGGCTTGGCTTGCAGCCACAGGGCCACGCTGCCCGTGACCACAGGCGCCGACATGGAAGTTCCCGTGTTTGCTGCCCAGAGATAAGTGCGACCGTCGTATTGGAATTTGCTGGTGAAGGATTTCTCGTCTCTCTTTTCTCCCTCGCTTTCCATATAGAAACTGCTGTAAGATGAAATCACATTGGTTCCAGGTGCCACGACGTCGGGTTTCAGTCTGTTGTCAAACGTTGGTCCTTTAGAGGAGTAGTAGGCCAGTTCTCCGTTTTCTCCGTTGGGATAACTCATCGTCTCGCCAAGATAGTTGACGAATTGCGTGCGATAGCTGTTGGCACCGGCGCAGATCACCGACGGCGCACTGCCGGGCGAATTGACAGAGTGGTCGGTTTGTATCTGTCCGGCCAGTGGCTCTGAGCCTTTATATAAATAGCCATTGAAGGCAAAAAGGTCTACTTCTGAGCGGCCTTCGGCAGCAATTGTCACAGCGTCGTAGCCACCGAAGTAGCTGTTCGAGGAACTGATGATCACGTCAAGGCATCTGTCTGTAGCGACATAACAAGAGGGATAAGCCACCGCCTGGATGGTATATTTCAGGTTGCCGACCATGATGCTGTCGGTGAAGGTAGAGTCGGCTGTCTGCAGCAGACTGTCGACATCGATATTGACCTCTTTCTTTCTGCCGTTGTCGGAGAATGACGCTACGAACCGGAAATTGTCGTTGCCTTTCAGGGTAAGGTTCGCCCGATTGGAGTCGTAGTTGGAAAATCCAGCTCCCACAAGGCTTTCGTCAGCTGACTTATGGATGAATCGCGGTTGCCCGCCCGTATTTCCAGCTGAGGCTACGATGATTCTGCCCGGTCCGGTAAGGCTGTCCAATATGGCATAATACAATTGGTCGTAGCCGTGGTAGTCCTGAAAAGACCCTTCGCTGAGGTTGATGACGCAGGGCTTACCCACCTTCTCGGCATAGTCGAAAATGTATTTGAAGCCGAGAGCGTCCGTGGCGTAGGTGTATTTATAGTAGTCGGCCGAATCGATGAGCTCGGCGTCGTCGCTCGTGGCATTGCATACCAGACAGATATCGCTCTCCGGAGCCATTCCGCGATACGCCGTATTGTAGCCGCTGCCGGCCGCAATGCCGGTGGTATGAGTGCCGTGAGTCTGTATATAGCCGTCTCGAGGACAGCCAATCGCCTTCAGTTCTTCCTCTCCCACATAGTCGCGGCCCACGTACAACTGGCTGTTCAGCGTGTCGTTGGACAGCTGGTCCCACATGGCCTTGATACGGTATCGGCTCATATCGCGGCTGTAAAAATTGGGATGAAGTAGGTCGAAACCGATGTCCATCACGCCCACAACAACTCCTTCGCCATCGAAAGCTTGAGGAAGTCCCGTTCCCGCGTAGGCCAGAATCGCATCGGTAACGATTCGCGTGGTATCCATCAGCGCGCTCATCCTTGGTCCGGCCTCGATGCGTATTACGCCCGGCTCCATGGAAAAACTGCCCAATTGTGCCAAGGGGATGGAAGCTATGCTGAGATTTCCGAAGCTTGCCAGCTGTCGGCAACCGTATTTCTCAAAGAGACTTGTTGGTTCTTTGTCGGTACTCACTATGGCAGTGATAACCCCATGGCGCATAGCCCGTTGACGTAAAGCAGGAGAGTGAAGCACGACAGGCGTCTTCATCTCCATCGCAGCCTGTCTGACGAGTGGCGACATCTTCTGCCAGGCTTGTGCGTTGCCTTTCAGAGTCAGGAAAATAATCGATGTAAAAAGCAGTAGTAATCTTCGGTTCATCGTTCTTTAGTTTATGTGGACTCTGCAAATCTACAAAAAAAATCGGAGAGCAATGAAGCGAGAGCGGATAATTTCAGATTGTTGGGCTGAAATAGCGTCTGCAGAGGAGAAGATCTAAGGATAGAAGAGAACTTACGTTAGCAAGGGCAGACGGTTATAAAACCAGTCTGTCCCTGACAAATGTATCGTACGACTATAGTTGTAACAACGAGGGCCTGCTTACTTTCACTTTGCTGTGGAAGTACTGGCCTCGACATTCTTCCCGACAGCAGCGGGCGTCCATGCCTTGAGGAAGCGAAGTACCTTCTCCTTGTTGTAGCCTTGTCCTTCCTCCAGGAAACTTGAATCCTGTATGTGCACCACCTTTCCATCCTCATCGAGTACGACAAAGACGGGGAAGCCGAAGCGCTGCGGATTGTTGAGTCGCTGCATGAGTGCGGCAGCGTCGGCTTGATTGGCGCCTTTGGCTTTGCGGGGATTGTAGTTGACGTGAATATAGATGAAGTTCTCGTTTATCAACTTCATGATGTCTGCATCCTTGCTGATGAAGTTGGCAAAGCGGAGGCACCATGGGCACCAGTTGCCGCCGACCTGGCAGATGACGAATTTCTCGCCGTTGGAAGCTTTTGCCTGCGCTACGGCTTCGTCAATTTGAGTCATGGGATTGATGGTTTCATCGTAAACTTTCTTCAATCCGGTCTGAGCCATTGCAATAATCGCGGAAAGTGCGAAGATGATGGATAAAGCGGTTCTCTTCATAATATCTGTTGTTCGTCTGTATTTTTGAATATGGGTTGAATTGTGATTATGGACAGTTAACCTTTGTTTAGTACCGAATGGTATATCTCCAGGCACCGGTTGAGCATCTTCTCTTTCGTAAACAGCGTCTCAAAGCGTTGTCTGGCACCTTTGGAAAGACGGTTGTACAGTTCCTTGTCGGTTGTCATTTTTACAATGGCCTCACTCAGCTGGCGAGCATTGCAAGGCTCAACATTGAGTCCGGATACTCCGTCGGCATTCACCCAATCCACTCCCGAATGGGGAATCTTCGTCGCGATGATGGGCTTGCCACACGACATCGCCTCTATCTGCACGATGGCGAAGGCTTCGGTCTTGTAGATGGAGCTCAGGCAATAAAGGTCGCAGGCTCCGTAGTAGGAGGGGAGATCTTCGTCGGATACCCGGCCCAACAGCTTCACTTTGTCGTTGAGTCTCTTGCTGTCTATCTGTGCTTGAAGTTCAGCCTTGAGAGCTCCCGAACCGCCAATAAGGATAATATAGTCGTCGGGGAGCGTCTCTGCTGCATCGATAAGATAAGTATATCCCTTGTAAGTGACAAGTCGCCCCAAAGAGAAGATGATTTTCTTTCCGGCATATTGGTCTCTGATCTCCTTTACTTTATCGGGATTGGGAATCACGGGATCGATGCCAATAGGCATGCTGGTGAGTTTGGCTTGAACATGCTGCAAGTGTGGCGACTCTTTCACGTAGACAGGAGTTGTTCCCACGATGACGTCGGCTCGCCGGATGAGCCAGTTCTGCAGCGGCATGTAGAATTTAAGCAATACGTGCTGTTTGATGATGTCGCTATGCCAGTGCAGCACCACCTTACCGCGATAGCCCGATAGCAACAGTGCCTGAGCAGCCATAGGATCGGGATGGTGCACATGGATGATGTCGTATTGATTGCAGCGCCGTCTCAATTCAGTGATCATCGCGGGTGAGATGCACGTTGCATAGCGCTTTATCCAGGTCGGTGTGATGATGAGGCGGGCGTTGTCGTTGAGCGGCTTGACGATGGTATGCTTCTCGCCCGTCTCGTCAGCGCACAGCATATCACATTTCACGCCTGCTGTCGACAGTGCGATGGTAAGGTCGTACATCACTTTCTCTACGCCACCCGTGATTGGGTAGAACTTGCCAAGTTGCAGTACTTTCATAATCGAGATCTCCCTTTCTTTGTTGCCAGCTGTTGAATGATGGAGCAATTGATGGATATTCGTTTCTATCAGAACTTGCGGAAGACGAGTCTGAGCCATTTGTTGCTCAGCACCATGTCGCGTCCTTTCAGTCGTTCGATATAGAACGATTCCCTTGTTGAGTTGATGCCATATTTGGCTAAAGGTGATATGTCGGTCACTAACGTGTCGCCCAGGTCGCGGTCGTTGACGCGAGGCTCGGTGATCACGAGAGAGTCGTCTGAATGGTTAAAACGATAGATGAACATCTCTGCCGTCTCTGTATTGTTGGTCTGCATGAAACGCATCTGGAACGACCAATACAGATGCTTGCTTTTGCAGTCGAGCGATCCATGGCCCAGGGTGTCGACGGTTTCCAGATGCCACATTCCGTCGAAGTCGCCATTGTCCGACGTCTCGATGTCGCATCCCCACAGAGTGGCCATCAAGCCAAAGGCCAAGAGGGGAATTATGTTTCTTGCTTTCATCATTTTCTTTTCGTTTTAAACATTCCGTATTTCGTCACCGTGACTTGGAAGCCTTTGTTGTGGCCCAGTATTGAACCGAAATCCATTCCGTAGTCGGCAGTGACCGTCCAGCCTTTGGGAAGATCGTAGGAGGCTTCTGCCATGAAGCTCACGTTGTGGCGCCGCTTGGTGTAGGGCTCGTCGTAAGTTCCCAGTCCTTCCTGATAGGTAGCCAGAAGGCGATAGCGCAGGTTGTCGAACGGATTGCCGCTGACGCCCAAGTGGAAAGCCATGAACCGTGTGTTGGTGAAATAGAGCCGGCCATTACTATTATATATAGGAGAGGTGTAGAGCGGATTGCCGATGGCCTGTCCCCAATGTTGCCAACCGGCATACATGTTGTGGTTGTAATAGTTGTCGCGACCGCCGATATGGTCGCTGGTGCCCTTGTTGTGGTCGTGATAGATGGGACCGCTTTGATATTCGGTATAGAGATATTCAAAGACGATGTCGCGCAGCCAAGTGCCATACTTCCTGTTATACTCCAAACCGAGCATCCAGTCTTTGAAATCATAGAGCAGGTAGCGGTGCTTCTTTTCAACGTTCCATTCAGAGCCAGTTCCGTATCCGTCATAGTCGAGCTGGAACATTCCGGAATGGTCTTCGAAGAACTTGTCGTAGTAGAATCCCAGTCTCCAGGTATCAGCATCGTAGTTGATGCGTCCCACCCAGCTTCCGAGCTGGTCGCCTTCCACGTTTTTGTAGTTGCCGTCGGTGGCATCAGAGCCGCCCGGAATGAGAGCGTCCTTGAAAGCGCTCAGTCCCGTGTTGCCTTTCACTTCTTGCAGACCGCCGCCGCGTTTGGGAATATACAGTGTGCCTCCGAAGAGCGAGGCCATTTCCAGTCCCAGCTCTGCCGAGAGAGGCATGTAGGAGTCGGGATTGCCCAAGCGGATGTATCCGGCCTTGCTGTGATAGAGCACTTTCTTGCCGTATTTTGTCTTAGCGTTTGTGAAGTCTTCTTCCCAGTTGCCATCGGTCAGCATACCGTAGGCGATGTGTCCCCGCAGGGCGAGCCAGCGCAGGCCGAAGATGTTCCACCATTGGTCGAGCGCCACCCTCACCTGCGGCACGGGCCGGGCGTTGATGCCGAGCGTCTGCGAGCCACTGCTGAGACGGTTGTTCTTCATCTCCATAGGCCATTGTTTGGCTCCGATGGTCAGCACTCCTTTCAGCCATCGTCCCTCAACGTAGGCTTGCTGGACAATCGGCTTGCTGGTGTAATGGTAGGCGCCGGCAATGTCGAGCGCATAGCCTATTCCCCATCGGCGCAGGGAGTCGATGGACAGCTTGCGCTCTACGGCCGCACGCAGATATCCATTTTCTTTCTCCAAGGAACTCAATCCGTAGCGGTTGGCGTTGAGCCACAGCGGAGTCTTGCTGTCGCTCAGAGAGCCTTGCATCTCCACCTTATAGCTCAGTCCTTCGTCCAAACGGATCTTGCCGACCGGATCTTCCTGTGCCTGCACCGATAACGATAGGGCAGAGAACGCCAATATAATGGGTGTTGTATGATTCATTTCTTTAATCTTTGTTAAGAGAAAACGTCGCTATCTTTAAATTATTGTATGAGTTAGACCAAAAGTAGGCCCTTTCCACTTTTTCCACAAATATCGTAACAATGGGGAAATGCTGAGAACAACGATGAACACCGTATTGTACGGCTGATTACTCCTGATTTTACAAAAATGTGAAATCATTTTATAATTTTAAAGCAATAAATGTTTATCAAGAACGTTTAACAGTTATAAAAGCACCGTTAACATGACAACTAGGCAAATAACACAAACAACCACATTGGCAGTGAATGATGTCAGTGAAATCAGAGATTACGTTTATGATGGCATGACCGAAGTTGAGCGTGACACGAAACGTATTGTTGACTTCTTCGTTTCATTCTTCTGTCTAATCATTTTCTCGCCGTTATTCCTCATCTGCTATATTGCGGTGAAGATGGAAGATGGCGGTCCTGCCATATTCAAGCAGGAGCGTATCGGCCGGTTTGGCCGCCCATTCTACATCTACAAGTTCCGCAGTATGCGTGTGGACGCTGAGAAGAACGGTCCAGAGCTTTTCAAGCACGAGAAAGACAACCGCCTTACGAAGGTGGGTCGATTCCTCCGCATTCACCATCTTGATGAATTGCCCCAACTCTACAACGTCTTTATCGGTGACATGGCCTTTGTCGGACCAAGACCAGAGCGCAAATACTACATCGACAAGATTATGGAGCACGATCCGCGCTATCGCTGTCTGTATCAGATTCGTCCGGGTGTAACCTCTTATGCGACGCTCTACAATGGCTACACCGATACCATGGAGAAGATGCTCCGCCGCCTTGAGCTCGACCTTTACTATCTGGAGCATCGCTCATGGTGGTTCGACATGAAGATTCTTTTGAATACATTCCTAAACATCACTTTCGGCAAAATCTTTTAGCAACAATATTCCCCCAAGGAAAAACAGGCGTAAGGACTGGCTATGTCCTTGCGCCTGTTTTGTTTTTACGGAGTCATTCTTCCTAATAGGGAAATTCCCCACCGCATTAGGGAAAATCCTTTCTCCCTTGCTTATTTTTATTCTATCTTTGCATCGTGAAATAAAACATAAGTCGAATTTAAAAACTACGAAGATATGAAAAAGTTCATCTTAGGCCTTGTAGCACTGTTCGCAGTGACAGTCTCGGCAAACGCAATGAGTTATGAGCAGGCTCGCCAGCAGGCCCTGTTCCTGACTGATAAGATGGCTTACGAACTCAATCTTACCGATGAGCAATATGAAGCCGCTTACGAAATCAATCTCGACTACCTGCTCAGCATCAACAGTTACGACGACCTCTATGGCATCTATTGGAGACAGCGTAATCTGGATTTGGGCTACGTGCTTCTCGACTGGCAATATCGCATGTATGTCGATGCTACCTACTTCTATCGTCCTCTTTACTGGGACGGCGGCTATTGGCATTTCGGCATCTACGCCCGCTATCCGCATCGTGACTACTACTTCTTTGGCTGCCCCCACTTCTACGCTTATTACGATGGCGGCCACAGTTGGAGAATGAATGGCGGACGCAGCTGGTATGAGGGACGCCACTTCGCTCCCCGCGATGGACGCGGAGGCAACTTCAGCGGAATGAGAAACGAGTACGATCGTGGTGACTTCGGCCGCGGCACGGTTGCCCACAACGGTGACTTCGGCAATGGCACCCGCTCATCCAGAGGCAACGGACAGAGCATCGTGCGTACTGACGGACAGCGTGCATCGGGTGGAAGAGTGAATCCCGCAACCCCCAACGTGTCGAGAGACCGCAACTTTGGCAATATCAACAACAGCCGCGTGAACTCTCAAGCCGTTCAGTCGCGTGGAATCTCAAGAAGTACGGCCGAACCCCAGCGCAATAACACCGTGATTCGCCGTGGCACAGTGAGCAATTCCAATGTTGGCAATTCCGACTGGCGCAACAGCAGTACGCGTACGACCGTAGGACGCTCGACTGTTCAAGACCGCAGCTTGTCAACTCCTTCGCGCACGTTCACCCCGCAGCGCAATGAGAGCATCTATCGTCAGCAGCCCACGCGCAGCTATTCTACGCCCCAACGCAATATGACGGCTCCATCCCGTAGCATGTCTGCTCCCTCTCGCAGTATGTCTGCTCCCTCTCGCAGCATGTCAGCGCCTTCCCGCAGCTTCAGCGCTCCCTCTCGTAGTTTCAGCGCTCCCTCTCGCAGCAATGGCGCTTCGGCAGGAGGTTCAACTTCATTCGGCGGTCGTCGCTGATCTTTGGCCATGATGAGCCTTTCCGTCAACGATGGAAAAGGTGATAATATAGATAATTTTTGTAACGTCTTAGAATAAAATAGGTTTAGTTCATTTGACGGTAATTAGATTTTTCAGGATAAAGTTTTTAAATTTAGGAAACAGTCATTAAATAAAAAAGGAGCTTCTCTCGCGGGAAGCTCCTTTTTATGTCTTGTATTGGATGTGTCAGTTCCGGTCTCTGCAAAGTTCCAGTAGTGTGCTCACTACGCGCTCACCGCTGCGGCCGTCCCATCTTTCTGGTATTCCGGCCTGCTTCCATTGTCCTTTGGCCATGTCTTCAACAGCCTTACGCAGCTTGGCCGGATCTTCACCGACGAGGACGTTGGTGCCCACCTTCACGGTCTCAATGTGTTCGGTGTAGCTGTTGAGCGTGATGCAGGGGATACCGTTGAACGTTGCTTCCTCGGCAACATTTCCCGAATCGGTGATGATGCCCTTGGCATGCGCCGTGAGATACATGAAGTCGAGATAGCCCAGAGGATCAACGAGTTGCATGGCCGTGTCGGTGCCTTGCATTGCCCTCTGGATGGCTTCTGCGGCTTTGCCTCTGAGCGGTGCGACGACCGGTATCGCGTGGCCTTTCAGGGCCTCGCCGGTGGCGGCGATCATGTCGTGCAGGTTCTTCTCGTCGGCGATGAGCTTCTTGCGGTTGAGCGTGAAGACGATATATTCGCCTTCCTTCAGGTTCAGCCGGTCCATCATCTCCGGGCGATGGAGCTTGTTGTGGAGCAGGCGCAGATTGTCGATGAGAATGTTGCCCACCATATAGACCTTCGACAACTCAGCACCCTCGCGGTTGGCAATGGAGTTGTTGCTGATGCCGGCCGTGAAGAGGATGTCGCTCAGACCGTCGATGACGAGGCGGTTGATCTCCTTGGGCATATTGATATCGAACGAACGCGTGCCGGCGGCGATGTGGGCCAGCACCAGTCCTTGCTTCTTGGTGACGATGGCCACGCCCATAGTGGAGGAGAGGTCGTCGACAACCACAACGACATCTGTGGGATGGCTCTCCAGATAGTGTTCAAATTTTGCCATCACCTCGCCTACCAGCACATTGAGGTTGGCGCAGTCTACGCCCAGATAGGTCGTGGGCTTCTTGATTTGCAGGTCGTTGAACAGCGAGTCCTCTACGGTTGGGTCGTCCTCACGTCCTGAATATACCAGTTCGTAATGAAGATTTTTCTGATTTCCCTGAGCCTGATAACGCTCAATGGCACGTATGAGAGGCGCCACCTTGATGAAGTTGGGACGCGCTCCGGCAACGATACAAATATTCATACTCCAAGCAATTTTCGTTGATTAATATTGCAAAGATAGTTGAATTTGAGCGAAGGACAAAATAAGCCCGACATTTTTTTTGTAACTTTGCATACATTATGTTAATGCTCATAACGATGCTCGTCTATTTCGGGCTGCTGATGGTTGTCAGCCGCCTCACGTCGCGACGGGCCGACAACGACACTTTCTTTCGCGCCAACCGTCAGTCGCCATGGTATCTCGTAGCGTTCGGAATGGTGGGCGCCAGCATTTCGGGCATCACTTTCGTGTCTGTCCCGGGAATGGTGATCAAGACCGACATGACCTACTTGCAGATGTGCCTGGGATTCATCTTGGGCTACTTTGCTGTGGCTTTCATTCTGCTGCCGGTTTATTACCGTCTCAACCTGACTTCAATATATACTTATCTGCAACGCAGGATGGGGCGGCGCACCTATAAGACCGGAGCCTCGTTCTTCTTATTGAGCAAGATGACGAACGCGGCCGCACGGTTCTATGTTGTCTGCATTGTGCTGCAGGAGTTCGTGCTCGACCGTTATGGCGTCCCATTCCCGATCACCGTGACTTTGCTTGTGGCGCTCATCTGGCTCTATACGCGCCGCGGAGGCATCAAGACGCTGGTATGGACCGATTCTCTGCAAACCCTATGCATGCTCACGGCTTTGGTGCTCATCATTCTGCAAGTGGTCAGCGCCCTGCATCTCACGCCCGCTGAGGCTGTGGAGAGCATCGCCGCCGACAGCCATTCGCGCATATTCGTATTCGACGACTGGGTTTCCCGACAAAACTTTTGGAAGCAGTTTTTCAGCGGTATCTTCGTGGTAATCGTGATGACGGGACTCGACCAGGATCTCATGCAGAAGAACCTGACATGCAAGTCGTTGAGCGATGCCCAGAAGGATATGTGCACTTATGGATTTGCCTTTGTGCCGGTGAATCTTCTCTTTCTGGCTCTTGGTGTGTTGCTGCTTCATCTCGCGCAACAGAGCGGTTCTATGCCCGCGTCGGGCGACCAGCTCGTGCCAATGTTTGCCGCCACCGGCAGGTTGGGCGACCTCGTGGTTGTGCTGTTTACCCTTGGCGTTGTAGCCGCCTCCTTCTCCAGCGCCGACTCGGCCCTGACAGCCCTGACGACGAGCTTCTGTGTCGACGTTTGCGAGCGGCAGGGCGATGAGCGGCTGCGCAAGCGGGTGCATGTGGCGATGGCTTTGGTGTTCGTTGGATTCATCATCGCTTTCAGACTGTTCAACTCCATGAGTATCATCGATGCCATCTACACGCTCTGCTCTTATACTTATGGGCCATTGTTGGGGCTTTTCGCCTTCGGTCTCATCACGCGTCGCGGCGTTCGCGACCGTTGGGTGCCTTATATCTGCATTGCGTCGCCTGTGGTTTGCCTGATTCTGGACACGCTAGTATCCGACCTGACTGGCTATAAGTTTGGTTATGAGATGCTTATGATCAATGGCTCATTGACCTTTGCCGGATTATGGGCTCTCTCAGAACGCAGAATCAACATTGCAAAAACGGGATATTGATGATTGCTGACAGCTGTCAGCAGTTCTGCTCTCAGCTGTCAGCAGTTCTGCTCTCAGCTGTCAGCAGTTCTGCTCTCAATTGTCAGCATGTAATGTTTTGCCGTTTTGGATGGAGGTCTTGCCCTATACTCTATAGTAAAAAGAAACTCACCGGACATTTTCTCAAAGATGGAAAATATCCGGTGAGCCATTATAGTTTTACTGTCTTGTTGATCAGATAATTATCGAGAATGACCATTGCCGTCATAGCTTCTACAATGGGTACGGCCCGCGGTAGTACACAAGGGTCGTGACGGCCACGAACTTGCAGCGTAGTCTCGTTGCCTGAAACGTCGACGGTTTGCTGAGGCTTCAGGATGGTAGCTACTGGCTTGAACGCCACGCGGAAGTAGATGTCCTCACCATTGGAGATGCCACCCTGTATGCCACCGCTGTGATTGGTCTTTGTGGTGATGCGGCCGTTGTCGTTGACGAAAATGTCGTTGATCTCGCTGCCACGCTTGGTGCATGCGTCAAAACCGTCGCCATATTCGAAGCCTTTGGCTGCGTTGATGGAGAGCATGGCCCCAGCCAGCTGTGCGTGGAGCTTGCCGAATTCGGGCTCGCCAAGTCCTGCGGGGCAGCCTCTCACCACGCACGTGATTACGCCGCCAATGGTGTCGCCGTCAGTTTTCACCTCCTCAATCAGCTTCTGCATCCTCGCGGCCAACTCTGGGTCGGGACAGCGCACGGGATTGCTCTCGGTCTGCGACAAGTCGTAGAGCGAGTAGTCGCGGTTGAGGACGAGCGGACCCACCTGCGAAGTGTAGGCCGTGATGCTGATGCCAATCTGTCGGAGAGCCAATTTGGCCAAAGCGCCGCCAACGCAGCGCGCTATCGTGATGCGGGCCGACGAACGCCCACCGCCGCGGTGGTCGCGGATGCCGTACTTGCTGTAATAAGTGAAGTCGGCATGCGAGGGGCGGAAAACATTGCGCAGATTGTCGTAGTCGGACGAATGCTGATTGGTGTTGCGTACCAGGAAGCCGATGGGGCATCCCGTGGTCTTCCCGTCCATCACTCCGCTCAGCAATTCAACGTGGTCCGGCTCTTTCCGCGAGGTCGTGATGCTGCTTTGCCCTGGGCGCCGGCGGTCAAGTTCGTGCTGGATGAAATAGTAGTCGATGTCGATACCAGCTGGCATACCGTCAACCACACCGCCCACCGCCTCGCCATGGCTTTCGCCAAACGAGGTGAGAGTGAAGATGTTACCGAAGGTGTTCCTCATAGGCCGATGCTTTTAATGCTTGCCACAGCCGTGGCATTCGCCTTGCTCGTGACCGCCACAACCGCCGCCGCAGTCGCTACAGCTGCCGCTGCATCCGCCGCCATTCATCATCTGCTCGAGCTGATGAAGTTCGTCGTCGGTGGCAGGACGGTTCTCCAGGACCGAACCGGTGAAGTGCAGGCTTTTGCCAGCCAGCGGATGGTTGAGGTCGATGGTCACCTTGTCGTCGCCAATCTCTACAACGCTACCCATGAAGCGGTCGCCCTGCTCGTTCTGCAAGGGTACGATGCCGCCTACCTTAATATGTTCGTCGTCGAATTTTCCGTCAACAAAGAAGAGTTGCTTGTCGAGGTCGATGACACGCTCTTCCACGTATTCACCGTAAGCCTTGTCGGGAGCGAGCGTGAAGTCGAAACTTTCGCCTTTCTGCAGTGGAGCGATGGCCTTCTCGAAGTCGTCGAGCACCATACCGCAACTGGTGAGGAATACAAAGGGGCGTCCCTCTTCGGTCTTCTCGATGAGTGCGTTGTCGGCCGCTGCAGCGTCGTGCAGCTCGTAGGCCACTGCTATCATGTTCTTGATTTGTTCCATGTCGTTTCCTTATATTAATAATGTATGATTGTGCAAAGGTAAGAAAAATAATCCATAATCGTGCATTCCGGAATCAATATTGCCCAGACCTGGCCCGATGACGGGCGTTGTGTGTTACAAAAAGTTAACTGAAAAGGATAATCGCTGACTGATTGAAATCAATTAGATTGATTTCGGTCAAGAAAAGGAAGTGTTTTCGCAAACAGACGAATAAAAAGTTGTCGTGAATGACAGATTTGTTGTATTTTTGCATCAGAAAAAAGAAAGAGCCGCGACAAAGCGGCATGTAACAAAGGATAACAATAAAGGATAACCAATCGCCGCAAGGCGGTTGAAAAAGAAAGAAAGGATTAAAAGATGAAAAAGATTGTATTGACACTCGTAGCCGTTCTGACAATGACTTCTGCTTTTGCAGCTGACGCCAACAACAGTACTAACGAAGAGCTTCAGGCCTACAATATGAAAGTGAACTATGGTAAGCTGGGTGATGCCCTCGACCTTACTGTTGATCAGATCGACGCTATGAAGGATATCCACAAGATCTTCTGCGCAGAGATGATGAATGCCGCTTCTGCAGACAACTCTGAGAAGACTGATCTTATCTACAAGGCTGTAGGCAAGGACTTCAAGTACATGAGCTACATTCTCACCGACAAGCAGATGGAGAAATACAAGCAGCTGATGAAGGCTACGCTTCAGAATCGTGGTTTGGTGAAGTAATCAAGAGATTAGAAGATTAGATTAATATAAGAGAGTGGTAAAAGGCTGTCGACCATTGGTTGACAGCCTTTATTGCGTTTTGCCGTTTGTGCTGACCGGCGACAGCCAGATAGCGTGGCAAAGAATGATTTCTGCGTTAATCAACTTTCGGAAATAAAATGAATGGGGATTGGTGGTTGACTCTGCCTGAAAGGCAGTACCTCCGAAAGTAGTGTGAAGGTAGTGCCTTCCAGGCAGTTATTCAGTTATGAAACTTGATGAAAGAGTCCACTTGAAAAAGTCAGCACCCCTTTCAATCTAAAAGTTGAGTGCCAGTTTCCAAGGATTATACCTCAATAAATGAGAGAGTTTTACGCTCCAAAAGCCTTCTTGTTAGGCTGATAGGTTTCAAATCATAACATTTTTGAGGTAGGGGCCTCAAAAAACGGACTTTTTAAAGGGGACTCATGAAATTATCTTCCCTTCACGATGTTCAGGATGGATGAGGCCGTAATCTCGTAGCTGTAGTGGCTTGAGATCCATGCTCGTGCATCGACTCTCTGAGGGTTCATCTTTGAAATCTTATCGGCCAAATCGTCGGCATCGCCTGCGTGGAAGAACACGGCAGGTGAGCCTTTGTAGATTTCCTTGTGAGCGGGGATGTCGGAGATGATTACGGGCGTGCCGAGATACATGGCTTCGAGAGGCGTCAGACCGAATCCCTCGTAGAGAGATGGCGATATAAGCATCCTGGCCGATGAGATCAGACGGTAGACTTCAGCGTTGTCGGCATCAGTGATGAAACGTATGTTGGGATTGTTGTCGTGGGAGAGTGACTCGACGAAAGGATCCTTCACGCGGAAGTTGAGACGACCGACGATATAAAGTTTGTAATCAAAAAGGCCTTTTGCCCTTCCGTCATTGTAGGCTTTGATGAGCGTCTGTATACCCTTGTGCTTCTTCAGATTGCCGAGAAACATGATGTAGTCCCCGGTATTCTTTTCTTGAGCAGGCTGTGGCTTATATTGCAGAAGTTCTTTGGCAATTCCGTTGTACACGACGTGGATGGAAACTTTGGTGTGGAAATAGTCTTCCAGACGTTTGCGGGTGAAATTGGAGACGGTGAGTATGGCCTTTGAAACTCTCAAGGCTCTGCGGATGAACATGCTCCGGATGAAGCGTCCCGTCCAAGAGTTGATGCCTTCGATATCCAAGAACACGATGTCGTGAACCATCGAGTAGATGGGAACACGAATGCCGAAAGGTACATTGAAGTTGGGCGTGAAAAAAACATCGCAACGATTCACCTCTCTTGTAGGGAAGGCAAAGAGTTCCTTCAGGGTGAACGGCTTGTGAGAGCACGGCACGACGGTGCAGTTCTCATGGCATGCAAAAGGCTTTAATTTTTCGGGATTGCCAATGAGGACGAAATTGTCTTCGGAGCTCATCGTGATGTAGCAGACAACATTTTCTATAAACGTTCCAATTCCACTGGAACCAATCAGGCGGCAGTCTATAGCTATTTTCATTTGCAGATTGTTTTTTTATTCATTTATCCTGGCAGGCTATTAGCATTATGGCGTGCGCGGGTTAGCGATTTATCACTTCCTGGCACAGCTGCTCTATCTCTGCGGCCATGCGATCAACGTTGATAAACTTGGCGATGGAGGCGTGGGTACCTTCTACTAGTTTTCTGTAGAGCGATTCGTCGTCGTAGACTTTCTGGATAGTGGCGGCGAGCGTCTCAACATTTGTCGTGTCGCACGAGAGACCGTTGATGCCCTCTCGGACAATCTCTGTCAGTCCACCAAAATTAGAAACGATGATGGGCACCTGCTTGGCACAGGACTCCACCGCAACCAAGCCAAAGCTTTCAAGCCACAGTGAGGGTACGACCGTGAGATCGATCTGGCGGAAGAAATTGTCGGCATTGACGCGTCCCAGCAGGTGGACGCGCGGGTCGCCAGCAATGAGTTGAACGGTTTGATTGCGGAAGTCCTCAGAACAGAAGTTGCCCCCAACGTAGAGTTCGAAATTGCCTTTCAGCAGTTTGAAGGCGTTGATGAGGTTGTGCGCTCCTTTGTGGAGAGTGAGCGTGCCCAGGATTCCCAAGCGCATCGCCTTCTTCGGGTTCCCTAGCTCGCTCTTCTTTTCCAGCGAAAGCGGTTCTGCATTATAGACCACAGAAGAGGCGACTGAAGAGAAATGGCAATCATGATAGAACTGCTGCTGATAATGGGAGACGAAAATGAAGCGGCTGACGTAGCGGCTCGCATAGCGGTAGCCCAAACGCAGGAGCTTGCACTCGCGGCAAGGCTTCAGGCAACGCTGTCCGTTCTTGAACATGATGCCTTTGCCACAGAGGAAAGACTGATCGTGAACAACCTGCAATACGGGCAGATGTAGGGATGCGATGTCTTTCCAGATGGCTGGCGACCAACCGGCGATGCTCTCGCAGATGACCACCTGAGGTTGCACCCTGTCGATCACCTGCTGGAGGTCGTTGCGGTGCATGGGATTGTAGCAGTCGATGAGGTGCCAAGCGATTTTCTGAATCTTGTTTTTCCCCTTCTCCAAAGGCCAATAGATATTCCTGACAGGCATGCGGATGATGTTCACTCCGTTTATGGGTGCTTCTTCAGCGATTTCCGATTGCGGACCGAGGGTGGCTATCGTGACCTGGTGACCACGCCGGGCCAAAGATTCAGCATGGATTTTAAGCATATTCTCGGCTCCGCCTATCATATAAGGTGTATAATAGGACGCGATGAAAAGTATACGGAGAGGATGAACTTGCAGGTTTGTCATACGGATTATCTTTAAGAATAACGCATAGGGCTGCCGGTCAATGGCGCGACTTGTAGTGTAGCCACTTCTTGATCTTGTATTTCGTCATGTCCCAGTACCAAAGCCAGTCTTTGCGGATATGGGAACGGATGGCAATGACCTCGCCGAAGACATCGTTGGGATAGCGCGAGGAGAATCCTTCCTCAGCCTCATACTTGGCGATGGTGAGGGGAATATGGGCAAACGATGCGTCGCCGTGGGCGGTGATGAGCCGAAGCATCATGTTGTAGTCGGCTGCATACTTGTAATGCAAGTCGAAACCAACCTCGCGGGCAGCCGCGGTCTTGACGAAGAAAGCCTGATGGCTTGCGGGCATGCTCTCGTGGAGAAAGGCCACTTCGCGCGACCGGCTGTACTCCTCCTTGCTGCCACGCACGTAGATCATATCGCCATAGAAGGCTATCTTGTTGTCGACGTCCTGCCAGGGAATTTCGTTCAGAACATTGTTGCCCGCGAAGAGGTCGCCCGCATTGAGAAAGTAGACCCACTGGCCCTTGGCCATCCGCAGCGCCTTGTTCATGGCGTCGAAGATGCCGCGGTCCGGCTCGCTCACGATGGTCTGAATGTGGGAGGCATAGCGGTTGATGATGTCCAGGGTGCCGTCAGTGCTCTTGCCGTCGACGACAATGTATTCCATGTTGTGAAAATCCTGGCCGATGACGCTCTTGAGCGTGTCCTCGACCAAACCGGCTGCATTGTAGGTCACTGTGACTATGGATAGTCTAACGTCTGACATATTTCTGATATAGCTCGATGTGTTTTGTATAGATGGCCTGTTCGCTGAAGTCCTCCTTCACGTGCTCATAGCCTTCAAGTGTCTTCTGTCTGGCCTCATCGGGATGATCGCAGACGTGGAGCATGGCTTGGAGCAGAGATTCGCGGCTGTCGACATCACAAAGATAGCCATAACGGCCGTTGCCCAGCACCCAGGAAATGGCTCCAGACGTCCAACCTCCGATGACCGGGACTTGACGCGACAGACTCTCGATGACCGTGTTGCCGAACGTCTCCTCACGGCTAGGTGTGACGAAGAAAGAGGCTTGGTCGTAATAGTTCATGAGCTGGAGGTGGTCGATGTGGACCAGTATCCTCACGTTCTGCAGCAGACCGGCAGCACTCCACGCCTCTACGGTCGGCTCATCCGAATACTTCGTGATGACCGTCAGCTGTGCTTCGGGCTTCTGTTTTCTGAATTCGGCAAAAGCCTCTATCAGCATGCCAACATTCTTGCGCTTGTCGAAATTGGTTGTAACGCAAAGGATGTTGCAGCCTTCGGGCGCCTTGCGTTCTGTCTTCAGAATGTAGTCGTCCTTGACGGAGTTAGGGATAATGGGAGCGTCGTAGCCATAATATTTCTGAATCAGGTCATGAGTGTATTTGGAATTGGCAATAGTGTGGATGTCGTGACTGCTCAAGACTTTCTTAGCCATCAGTTTGCGGATGAACCAGTATTTCTTGTCGCGTCCTTCTGGCATGAAATCGTAGATGAAGGGTGCCCAGTCGCGAATGGTATGGAACACGGGTATCCTGTGGGATTGCGACATGGCTGCGATGGCCGTCTCGTAGGACCACTGGGCATGCAGAATATCCAAGTCGGAGCTGTTCTTTGCCACCAGCGACCGCAGACGGAAGAGGGGTGCGATGCCCAACATCTGCATCTTGAAGTCGTTGAGCCCAGCCGTTGTGGAATAAACTTCTAGGTTGGGCGTCTTATAAGTCTTATTGATGGCGGTGTAGGTGAAAACCCTTACGAAATGACCATTCTTGAGAAAAGAATGAATGAGCGACTGCACACTGGGAAGTGCCGCCGCACACAGATCCTTGGGCTGGAGCGAAGCAGTAAATATTTCAGGGGCGAAAGGTGTTACAATTCCTATTCTCATGCTTTATTGTTGTCTGGTCGTGTAGAAGACAAAAAACTTCTTTTTGCAAAGTTACGTTTTTATCTTCAATCTGCCAACTGTTGCTGGGCTAATGTTCCAACCTGCTGGGGCAAATCGTGCTCATCGGGGCTGCACCGTGTTGATAATATGGGCGAAAATCATGAATCCTCAACTTCTGTCGCGGCTTGCAACTCCTTCTGAGATGTGGCGAATCCCGTACAGACGAATGCGTAGAGCGGGATGAAATAGTTGTAGGCCAGGGGAGAAGAGCGTATGATGAAGGTGAGCAACGTGATGGTGAGCATTGTGAATATGATGCGCTTGTTGGTCTGCCTGACAGAGAATGCCAGCGACAGATAGAACAGCGCTACAAGAATCAATGCAATGAGGCCATTGTCGTAGAGGAAAACCCGATAGCCAGAGTTGCCGAAGCCAAACTTCTCCATGGAATACTCACGACCCGTGAGCAAGTCGGAAGACGAGAGAAACGACTGGTATTCGGCATCGAAGGAGTCGGTGACGCGGTTGTCACCTTCTATAGTTCCGTCGTTGCTGATCTCCAGGCGGGCCATGATGAGGTTGTTGACCATATTGTCGCCGTCGTTGTAGAAGATGGCGCCAACGCCAATCGCAACCACTACCACAACGATGGAGATGATGGCAATGATGATGCGCTTGCCCTTGGCCCAGGCACCCATGAGGGCGATGATGGGCAGAAGAACGTAGGCGGCAAGTGAGAAGGTCAGCAATGTGGTGATGAGCAACACGACGTTGTACCACTTTCTCCATCTGCCCAACTGATTCATCAGCAGCAGGGAAGTGAGCGTTCCCAGGTGGCCGGGTTCAAGGAAGATGGAGTTGAATCGCGGGATAATCATGGTGTCCCAACGGTCGTCGATCATGAAGATGAAATGGTTCTCGTAGGAGTAGCCCAAGTCGTCGTTGGCCGCATTGACGTAGGGGGAGGGAAAGCCAACGAGATAGAGTACCCATCCCACGATGGAGATGATGAGGAAGGCGGCAAGCAACTTCGTCAGAACGTCTATCATGTGGCGCATCTCATCCTTGTTCAGCCGCAGAAGAGCATAATAGATGATGAGGTCGAAAGAGATGGAGACAAAGCCGATGATATTATTCTTGTTGACAAGTCGCATGAGGAATGTGGACAGGAAAAACAAGACGAGAGGAATGGCAAATCCCTCACGCTTGAAAAGATGGGTCTGCTGACCATTGTCAACAAGAAAAGCGAAGAAAACGAACATGGCGGCCATGAGGGTGTAATAGGCTGCAAAGGGCCACATAAACCATGGTTGCATGGCGCCAAGGATGGCGATGAGTAGGCCCGTGTAGAAAAACAGCCGGACGATGGATACTCTGCTGACCTTGAATAACCGACCGACGTTGACTTTCGTATTGATTTTAAACCGGAGCTTCATCATTCTAATTTTCCTTTCAGTTTTTTCAAGGTGTCCAAGACTACACTTCGCTCACCGTTGGTCAATGTAATGCGCCACAGCACGATGAGACCACAGAAAATAGAAATGGCGAGATTGAAGATGAAACGGTATTTGCCGTCGAATGAAAGACGGATGATGAGGGGAACGGCAAATGAAGCCAAGCACAGGGGCAACAACTTAAGGAAAACGTTGGCCGTAAACTGCTTGATGCTCAGGCCAATGGTCTCCTTCATATAGATCAGGCGGGCCATGGCCACGCTGAACTCTACGGCTATATAGAGAAACATTACCCACTCTACACGAATACCCATCCACAGCATAAGCAACGCTACGGGAACGATGAGCAGTTTGGGTGTATACATGATGAGCGTGTAATACTTGATGTTGCCCAAAGCCTGATTGGCAGAGTTTAGTCCATAGGTCAGTTGGTCGAAAATGAATGCCAAAATAAGACTGCGGCAGAAGAAAGACGTATAGGGAGGCACCTGAACCAGCCACAGGTCGAGTACGCAGTCCATCTCTACAGCCAAGGGGATAAGCACAACGAAGATGATGGCTGAGGAGAACTTGCTCTCCTGTTCGGCCAAGTGGATCATCTTCTTTCTGTCGTTGCCACCCTCTGCCTGCATGAGCTGGGGATTCATGGCATTCACCAGCGAGGTGGCGATGAACGTGACGGAGCCATTCACCTGCAGTGCCAGACCATAGGCAGCATTGATGACTGTGCCGAAAAACTTATTGAACAAAATGGCCAAACCCTGTGTGCGGCCCACGACGGAGCACATGCCGTAAGTGGTCCAGCCGGCAAAGCCAAACAACTCGCGAATCTTGTGCTTGTCGAAGTCGCGAAGAAGCGAGCGGATCTGGCATTCGGGGAACTTGATGAGGCCGTAGATGGAAAAAGAGAAAAACTCAAACAGGAAAATGATGGTCATGACGCAAGCATAGAGCAGCAACTTGTCATGGCCCAACGTGAGAAGTGACAAGGCCAGCGCCAGCTTCAATACGCCATCAAGAATCTCTATAATAGATATATAGACGATGTTCTCATGGGCAATAAGCAAGGCCTTGAAGGGGGCGGCAAGGAAGGTGATGAAAAGCATCATGGTGGACATGATGTAGACAATCTCGGCTGTCGGCTTTCGGTCGTCGGCAATATTGAAGAAGTCGTAACACAAGTAATTCTTCAATGACAGCAGAATCAGCGTCAGACATAGGCCGATGAAGATGTGCAGAATGAGACTGTTGGAGAAAATAATCCTTACATCGTCTTTCTTTCCTTTTCCGGTGTAATAGGATAGATAACGCTGTGTCGTGACGACCATTGCGTTGGTGATGAAGCCCAACATGGCCACTACGCTCGCGATAAGTGAATATATGCCATAGTCCGACTGACCTAAGATATTGAGGATGAGTCGGACTGTGTAGAGCGAGAGGCAAATGTTGATAAATGCCTTTACATACTGTGCCGTTGTATTGATGAAGATTCTTCTTTGAGGATTCATTCTTCTTCTTTCTGTGGCATCAAAAGACCTTTGAAGTTGGATTTTAGAATGTAGAAAATGTCTGCCAAGGTGATGAGGAACAACATACCCAGGACAAACAGCATGCGCTTAGGTCCGGTGGCCTTGATGGGAACGGCAGCTCCCTGAATAGTGGTGAAAGCCGGTGTGCGCTCCTGCACCTTGGCCTTTGCAGCCTGCAGCTGGGCCAGCATGGTGCTGTAGTTGTTGTATTTCAGCTGCATATCGTTCTCCAAGTCTTCCTGCTTGGCCTTATAGCTTTCGAGGATCACGTCCATATTGGCATCGGCATAGCCGCCATAGGTCTGACGTGCCTTCACGTAGATGTCTCGGGCCTCGTCGGTGAGTTTCTGGAAATACTTCACGTCGTTGCGTGCCTTGCTGGTACGGTAATCGGTGATATAATTCTGCAACTGCGTACGTACGGAGTCGGCAACTATCTTCGACACCAATGGGTCTTGTGACTCAACGCTGATGGAGATGATGCTCGTCTTGCGGTCTACCTTTATCGTGATGTTGTTGCGGATAGCGTTGCAGATGCCGTCGTCTCTCTTCGACAGGGCGTAAGGATTGAACTTGCTGCCAGCTCCAGTGGGCTTCTTGCTTGAAAGCTTGGCCGTGAGGTTGCGAATCCAATTTGCAGGAGCCATATACCAAGTCTTCTTCTTGTATTTGGTCAGAAATTCATAGTATGTGCAATTGATGCTTCCGTCTTCGGTCCTGACTTTAATGGGGAAAAGTGATGTGACAAACTTGTTGTCGTTCATCAAGTCGGGATAGAGCAGGGGAGAGATGGCATCCGTGGTCTGCATGTTTGACAGATCGACACCGAACGACGATGCCAAATCGGCCAATGTTCCTCCTCCAGTAGCAGACATTCCCAATTCCGGCGCCATGCAGGTTTCTGAAGTGTAGGTGCGCGGAACAGGCATGATGATAAGGCAGGATACGATGAAAGTGATGGGCCAGGAAATAAAGAAAACCTTCTTCTTCGACAGGACTTTCTTCATCAGCTCTCTAAGATCGATATAATCTTCTTTCTTGTTGTCTTCCATAATTATGAAACTGTAGTCTCTTCTCTCTCTAACGATAAATGAATTTTAGGTGGTTGCCACATGGGCTTATTTGCCCATGTTGGCGATGGTGGCGATCATGGTGGCGATGCTGGCCATGCTAGTGCCCAATGTAGCTATCTCGGCAGGACTGGTGCGGCGGGTGATCTTGCTCGGAACCACGATTTCACAACCGGCTTCCACTTTAGCTCCATGGCTCACCTTTGAAACCATACCGTTCATATAAATAATGTAGGCACTGTTCTTACGGGCGTTTTGCGCGAAACCGCCTGCGGCGTTGATGTAGTGCTTGGCATTCTTACCACGCTCGTAGGCAACGGTGTTGGGATACATTACAGCGCCGTTGATCTTCACCGTTGCATTGTAGCGCGGCAGAAGCAGGCGGTCGCCCTCGCGAAGCTCGATGTTGGCGTCGCTTTGCGGATTCTTCAAGGCCTCGTCGAGCTGGATTCCTACAGGATAAGAGGATGGTACTTGGAATTTCTGCAATGATGTCTTCTTGTTGTTTTCGGCCATCGTTGCTATGTTGTTGCCGCCGTTGGTGGTATTGGCCATGAGCTCCATCAATTCGTTCTGCTGTTGCTCCTGTGCCATCTGATAGGCAGCCTGCATACGCTTGCGCTCTTCCTCGTTGGGCTTACGGTCCAGGCGGGCGCCTTTGATGTAGGCCATGTCAGTGGGGCCGCCAGCCATCTTAAGCAGGTCGGTCAGGCGGGCTCTGCGCTTGGTGATGGTGTAGGTGCCGGGGAATGCCACCTCACCGTCGATGGTTACGTTCTGCTGTTCGCTGTAGGCAGGACTCTTGAATACATAAACCTCGTCGAAGGGCATCAGCTTGAAGCCAGGTTGACCGTCGATGATGAATCCGTCTTTCAGTGCCATATCGAATTGCTGTCCGATGATGGAGTCGGGTTGCGTGGCAGCAGGGTCGCTCACCCTGCGGCTTACACTGACTTTGGCTGTAGAGGCCTTATCGGTTAAGCCACCGGCCTGAAGAATGAAATCCTCCACCGACTCGTCGTCGGCATACTGGTAGATGCCCGGATATTGAACTTCACCGCGAATGGTGATCGTGCGCTCGTTCATTTTGGTGGTCTTTGTCGGGATAAAGAGGATATCGTTCTCCTGCAGAGGAATGTCGGCCACCTTACCGCTCATGATTCCGTCAACGTCGACGCTAATCACTTTAAGTGTGCGGTCGTCTTTCATGCGGTGCATTACTGCGTGGGCGGTGAAAGCGTCTTCGGTGCAGCCTTCTGCATGCTCGATGAGCGTGCGCACGCTGTTGATCTCACCGCTGAGGTTGTACATACCAGGACGGAAGACAGCGCCTTTGATCTCCACCGTATTCTCGTAGCGGGGGAGGATAGAGTCTACTGTTACAGAGTCGCCATCGTTGACGCGGAAACTCGTCATGTCGAATTCGCCCACATTGAAGACACTGCGCTCGCGGCCCGTCTTACGGTTCACGCGGACACTCTTCTTATAGGCATCTCCGGTGAAGCCACCGGCGTATTTCAAAAGCGTAGCAACGCTCTCCGTCTTCTTCATTTCATAGAACATCGGGCGCTTCACCTTGCCGCGAATCTCCACCAGGCAATCGTATGGTCCAACTACGATGACGTCGTTGTCGGCCAAACGCACGTTGCCCGTAAGCTTTCCGTTGAGGATATAGTCGTAGATATCTACAACAGAGATCAGTCGGTTGTTGCGGTATACCTTAATATTACGCAGCGTACCGAGGTCGTTGGTGCCGCCGGCCATGTAGAGGGCATGGAATACCGTGGCAAATGCCGAGAGGGTATAGGTGCCCGGAGTCTTCACTTCGCCCATGACGTTCACCATGATAGTGCGAGTCTGGCCCACCGTGAGCTTGATACGGCTGCTGGAATAGCGCGAGCCGAGAGTGGATCTGAGCTTTGCATTGGCCTGACTGACGGTAAGACCACTCACCTGAACAGGTCCGTAGCCTTCGATGGTAATCTCTCCATCGGGGGAGACGGTAGCGTTGACAGTCTTCTGCGAGGCGCCATAGATGTCTACAATCACTGCGTCACCCGGCCCCAGACGGTAGTTTTGCGGAGTGGCAATATTCATTTCTGGTTCGAAAGTGAGGTTCTTATTGTTGAAGATGTCACGTCCGAATACCTTGTTCTGCTTCTTCTTGCGCTCTGCCAGCAACATTTCCAGCATCTGTGTGGAGTCCATGGGGATAATGCCGTTGAGCTCGTCCTGCATGTTGATGAAATCCTCGCTCTCCGGGTCGTATTCCTGTTGCCATTGGGGATAGTCAGAAATGCCCATGTTGCTGTAATTGCTGCGGTTCTGCTGCAAGTTGGTCTGCTGTGAAGTCTTTGTGTTCAACTCGTCGCGCGTCTGACCATTGTTGGTCCGCATACGCGAATTGTCGTATATCTGTTGGTTGCCCGACGTCTGTCCGAGTCCGGATTGCTTCATCTGTCTTTCAATCTTATTTCTCACTCGTCTGATTTGCGTGATGTCTACGCCACTCTGCATCAGTTTTGTGACAATTTGAGTTTGCGGAGTGCCGTTGTTGTGTTCTTTGACAATCATGTCCATCACCTGGTCATCGGTCATTGACGATTGAGCAATGGCACACATGGGTACCATCATCAGGAGGAAAATATAACAGATGATTCTCTTCATGCTTTAACTTACTGTTATTCTCTATTTTATGGCCGTAAGCATTCTTAGTTCTGTAGAGGAGAACTGGAATGACGCGACACCAAATTATTTGTTATTTATTCTAAAAGTAATAACCACGAGTGGGCTTATTTGTTGCAAAGTTACGATTATTTTTTTATATAATGCTTTTCGGCTGTCGATTTTTTTGTTATATTTGCCGACATGAACGGATTATCTATTTTGATTCCCACATTCAATGACGAATGTTTTGAGCTCGTCGGCCAGCTGAGGCAGCAGGCTTTGAAACTTAATGTGCCCTTTGAGATTCTCATCGGTGACGACGGTTCCAGTGACCGGAATGTTGTGGAGAGCAACCTGCGCATCAATCAGTTTGAGCATTGTTCTTGCGTGCTGCGGCCCGAGAATTCAGGGCGTGCCGTCATCCGCAATGTGCTTGGGCGCATGGCCCGCTACGACACTTTGCTGTTTATTGATTCTGACATGAGTGTTATCCGCCAGGATTACTTGTCTCGATACATCAACTCGCTAAATAACAGCAACGATGTCGTCTATGGCGGCTATGAGTTGACCGTGCATTTACAGGATAATCTCCGCAGCCGATATGAGGATTCCTGCGCTGATAATCATACGGCCGAGAAGCGTGCTTTGCATCCGTATTTGGATTTCCATACCAGCAATTTCGCCTGCCCGGCTTCCGTTTTCCATCAGCATCCCCTTGATGAACGATTCCGCAGCTATGGATATGAGGATGTCTTTTACGGCCGGCAACTCAAAGATGCAGGCATCGCTATCCGGCATATCGACAATCCCTTGGGATTCGGACGGTTTGAATCGAATGCCGATTATCTCAGAAAGACGGAAGAAGGACTCCGAACGCTGTGGCGCTTCCGCGAGAACCTGCAAGGCTACTCACGTCTGCTGGACAGAGTCAAAAGCTTGCGCCAGCTCCATCTGCTGCCTCTCGTGCATTTATGGCACCGTTGCCTCGGCGGCGCAGAGCGACGTCAACTTATGGGTAACCGACCGAGGCTGTTCCTGTTCAACCTATACCGCCTTGGTTATTTCGCATCTTTGGATGCTGGACATTAAAAAATTGCAATTACGGTAGTAGAAGCTGAATCTTTAAATCATTGTGCCATTATTTTTAGGTTTTTTATTTGCATTCTCAATTATTTTAGTTAGATTTGCATCTATCTAAAAAAGTCTGTTCATTTGCAGACGACGTTAGTTGAATGAAACTATTGAGCTTATGTTGAGCATTATCATTCCAGTATATAAGACCGAATCCACATTGGACCGTTGTTTGACGAGTGTATTGCGCCAACAGGTAGACCTGGAGGTGATACTCGTCGACGATGGGTCTCCTGATAAGTGCCCGCAGATGTGTGACGAATGGGACCGTCGCGATCCCCGCGTGAGGACTTTCCATCAGCCCAATCGCGGATTGAGTGCGGCCCGTAACACGGGAATAGAACAGGCGAGGGGAGAATATCTTACCTTTGTCGATTCGGATGACTATCTTTCTTCGGGAACTTATAAGCCATTGATGGATATATTGGAGATGCATCCCGAATTCGACATTTTGGAGTTTGGTGTTGTGAAGTTTGAAAACTCCAGCGAGCGACAAGATATTATCTTGGCCGACCGCGTCTATCACAACCGGCTGGATTATTGGCTGCGCGCCAGGGCTTACGACCATTCTTATGCTTGGAACAAAATATACAGGCGTTGGATCTTCGACAAAGTGCGCTTCCCCGAAGGACGGGTGTTTGAGGACATTCAGACGTTGCCCAAGCTTGTAAGGCTGGCCCAATGTGTGGCCACTGTGTCTTCGGGGTGCTATCATTATACATTGAATGAGAAGGGCATCACCAGGCAAGCCGGAGCTACAGAAGTGAAACAACTTTTGGAGGCCCATCTTCCGTTGCTGGGTGAGATGTTGGCAGAAGACACCCGTCGGCTTGACGTGGACTATGGTCTGAGCCGATATTATCTGATGGTGCTCAATATCCAGATTACCTATATGCTGCTTTCGGGAAGCAAACCTCAGATTCCCCATTATGCTTTTCGTATTCCTCCAGACTTGCCCCGTCGTACGCAGTTGAAGGATTTCTGTATTCGATTGATGGGTTTGTCGGCCTATGTCAAGATGGTTCGCATCTTGCCTATGCTGAGAAGCAAGATCTCATAGATTGGGACGCCACCGTGTAGTAAAGAATTCTGAGAATAGAAAAGTTCGGCTGGATTCTTTTATTTTATCTCTGCAGACAACACTTGTGTACACGAGAATAATAGAAAAAAAGGCTCTCCGGATATTATATGTTGTTGCAGTTTTACGGAGGTGATGATACGTGACGACCGTCACGTTTCTTCGTGACAACCGTCACGTTCGTTCGTGACAACCGTCACGTTCATTCGTGACAATCGTCACGTTCATTCGTGACAACCGTCACGTTCGTTCGTGACAACCGTCACGTTCGTTCGTGACAATCGTCACGTTCATTCGTGACAATCGTCACGTTCGTTCGTGACAGCTGTCTCGAAACATAAATCTTGATGTAGCTTGACACTTATTATTCCAAACCAAAGAAAATATTCGGGAATCAGTTTTGCGCACTACGTGCTGGTGTGTCGCCTTCGGGGCACTGAGTCCAAGGAGAAGTGGGTCTTCATCCCCAGTCTGCGCTCCTATCGTAGCTTGACTGGGGTTACCGAGAGTCAGCCCCTCCTGGGCTGATTGATTAGTCCTTGTCTTCCTCTGGACTGTAGGAGCAGCGGCATTCCTGCCAACGAAGGATTTAACAAAGTGTCCGAAGGGAAAGGATGTGTAATCGTCTTCCAGGCAATTGCTAGTAAAATTTGAATCACCAATGCTTTGCCTCCGATCTATTTCTACCCTCCCGTCGGAGTTATAGGAGCGGCGGCCCGCCGAAGAATATACTTGTGATAAGCAAGCGGTCCTTCTTTCTTGGCCGTCAGGAATGACAGCCCTCCTACCATTCGGTCCTCTCTTCAATCTGCACCATCAGGAATGACAGTCTTCCTATCGCCCTCCTACGGATGTCTATCGAATTTTAACACTCCGATGTAAGCTCCCCTCCCTTTGTAGGGAAGGGCCGGGGGCTCTTTCTTCGTAAAGGGTAAGCTACAGAGAATATCCGGTTAGCCGAAAAAAGCCCGCCCGACTCAATGATTAAGAGTCGGGCGGGCTTTGTCTGTGGAGCTGGTGGCTCTCGAACCTAATTCAGTAATATCTTAATATTCAAATACTTACGAATGTCGAAAATTCTCTGTACCGCATCTGTACCAAGCTTGAGGACCTCTAAAGACCCCCTAAAAACCT
>Ga0256406_1001222_pt1 | contig 42391 bp, 28 predicted proteins | sample RumenRJG_03DNA_FD_185986 | JGI IMG/M metagenome (GOLD analysis project Ga0256406, IMG submission 185986) | Bovine rumen microbial communities from Lethbridge, Alberta, Canada - RJG_03 | ecosystem: Host-associated > Mammals > Digestive system > Stomach > Rumen | place: Canada: Alberta | collected... | reverse complement strand
AATAAAAAATAGAATAGCTGCCAGTATCCACATCATGGTCTCCTTAATGCGTTAATTGTGATCCTGTATCTACTTGTATATCCTAGCATCTCAGCTGTCCATCTGCGTGGACAGTGCCTTGTCAGTTTGATTCAAACCTTTGTCAATCCTTCTCTGAATTTCCGCTTTCTGATTCAACTATATCCGAATAAAGGCTGCTAAACATTCTCTCCGCTCTGCAGCACATCTCTTCGATCCATTCCCGGCGCTGGATGACCTTTCGCCACTGCTCCGGGATGCTGCTATATCCGTACCAGAGTCCTGCCAGACCACCAGCAATTGCTGCAATCGTATCGGTATCATGACCAAGATTGATCGCTTTGAGTGCGCACTCGCGATAGCTTCCGGTCGTGACCAGACACCAGAGAGCCGCTTCCACGGTATCCACCACATATCCATGGCTACGGATCTGATCACATGGAATCGCAGCAAAACGTTCCAAGTTCCGGATCCTGTCATAGCAGGAAAGTTCCCACATGTAACTTGCGCCGGAAGCCTCATCCAAGCGGATCTCCTGTGCACACTTGCTGTAGTAGGCAAATCCCCGCGCCAATCCCTTCTGCAGCACTGCCATGAAGTCTGCGCTCGCAGGTATGATCTCTTCTGCCGGAGTCCCGGCATCCGGATTCATGCTCCTGTTCTCTTCAAGCGTCTCTTTCTTCGCGACCAGTATCTCGCATACCATGAAGTAATACAGCCCGCATGCGATCTTGGCTCTCAAGTGGTTGTGCGTCAGCCCTGACATCTTGTAGATCGCCCAGATCGCGGTCGTGTCATCTTCCTGCAGATGGTATCGCTGGTAAAGATACAGGCACGCTGGCATGATCCGCATCAGCGATCCGTTTCCATTGTTCTCGGGAGAAACACCGCCGCATTTGTTTATATCCGGTTCTTTCATTCTCATGTAGCGGGTGATGGCGTCCATGGTCCCGCCTCCGACGTCAAATGCTTCTCCGAATGGTGTGTACTCTCCTTTTGCCAGCCACAATGCGAACCGGTACATGACATCCGGGAAGTTGAGCTTTCCCCGCTCGAGAATGCTGTCGAGTGTTGCCAGCGTCATGCTGCTATCATCTGTCCATGTTCCTGCCGGCATGTTGAAAGTTCCAGAGGCCCGCATCCCCGTGACAGGATCCTTGTCCAGTTCTTCCCTTGTCTTAAACTCTATCGGACAGCCCAGTGCGTCGCCCGTCACTACACCCATGATCCCGTCCAACCAGATATTCCTTTTCTGTCCTTCTTTCCCCTGTTCTTCTTTCCCATGTTCTTCTTTCGCCATCATATTTTCCACCTTTCCCTTGTCATACTATGCATTCAAGTCGAAGTCTCATGTCTGTGACTCCGGTCCGCTGTTTCTGAGATCAGCATAACAGGGGAAGGCGAAAAACAGGTCGCCCATAAGGCGACCTGCTAAGAAGCTCATTCTATGATACATTTCAGTCCATGCGACTCCAGCGCGATGTCCAGGTCGATCATGTCATAGATGCCGTTCTCTATGAAATAGCGGAAGATGATGTCGGTCTTGTCGCAGGGCGATAACGCATAACCAGCCCGGCCAAGAAGTTTCTCCGACTCCGCCAGCGTCAGCTTTGCGCCTACACAGAGACAGAGGACTGTCAATTTCTGCGGGTGATAGGCCGGATTGTTCTTGATCTTCGAGAAGACCTTCTTGTCGACGATTGCCCTCTGGTACACATCCTTGTTGTCCATGCCCTTTGCCTTGATCAGATACATCAGGTATTCAGAAAATGTATCAGCCTGATGCCTCATCTGCTCCGCAAGGTCACGCTCAATCTGTTCCGGATCCGCTTCCGATGCCTCCTGCGGAGACTTCCGGTCAGATCTCTCCTCACGATATTCCTGATACGGATAAGGTCTCCGGCGGACCCGCCGCTCCTCCGACGTATGTGATGAACCGGACGCTCCCCTGCTCTCAGTGTCATAGAAAGTCGTCACTCCATACTCTGCCTGGCTCTTCTCGTCCACATAGTTTGCATCAATGTAAGATTCCAGATCCGGAGCGATCCGCCTGCCGAGACTGGTCATGTCTTCATCGAACACGACCATATAGACCAGCATGTCATGCTTCAGTAGGAAGGCATTGATCTCATCCACGGCGACCCGCATCCCTTCCTCCCGCGGATATCCGTATCCTCCTGTGGAGATCAGCGGGAACGCAATGGAACGGATCCCATGCTCCAGAGCAAGGTTCAGGCTCTTCCGGTAGCAGGACCGCAGCTTATCCTCTTCCTTCTGGCTTCCGTCCTCATACAAAGGGCTTACCGCATGGATGATATACTTTGCCTGCAAATGAAACCCCGGCGTGATGAAGGCTTCTCCTTCGGGAACTTCCCCGATATGTTCACGGCGGTAGGCCAGAAGCTCGTCACGGCCGGCAGCCTGATAGACAGCATGATCACAGCCCGCCCCGACTGCAACACCGGGATTGGCTGTATTCACGATCGCATCTGTGCTCATCCTCGTAATATCATTTCTGATAATCTTTAATGGCATGGCTTACCTCTCTGTCACATATCACCAGTCCACATCCCCGGCGTCATAAGTCTCAATTATTCTGCTGCTCACGTAGTATCTTGTTGATTTCTCCCAGAATGTACTGGAATACATTCGCTCTCTCGCCATCAAGAATACTCATATGGCGAGCACATTCGCTGTCTGCTCCAAAGTACCTGTTGATATCTTCCTGAAGATCAATTGTTGCTCTCTCAAATGTATCATAGTCTTTCTGCAGCTTCAAAAATGGATCGTTATCTTCCTCAGTATCTTCGTCCTCGGTATCGTCCTCAGCACCCTGAATCTTTTCAATGTCTTCAAATGAAATACCGAGCAGCTCTGTGAGCCAAGGCCATACTTCATCCTCTTCATCGAACTGATCCGGGTTGAACATATCTGCCTTCTTCATTGCATCGAGGAGACTTCCCGCCATCTTAACGAATAGATCATGATAAGGGCTGTCCAGATTGCATTCGTCTAGCCACTCTCCAGAATTGCGGAGCTTCTCCAGTTCCTCCAGATCCTCATCGGACGGATCTTCCTCCACAAGGAATTCAAAAATCGGTTCACTGGTCTCTGTTGTCTCCAACTCCCCGAATCCTTCCGAGCACCAGCACATGGTCAGGTATCTGTCGACCCCATCCTTCTGTATGTGCGCCTCCGTGCAGGCAACGTCCATTCCGACCGGTCCGCAAGCTACTCCTCCCATAGATGCTGTGTCTGTTCTGGCTTTTATGACTTTGATCTCGCTCATATCGTAATCCTCCGTAAATGTTTCATCGACAGTTATTGTTATCGCCCGTGATGTTTTTGTACCCTGAGGATACGATACTTAAGGTGGAAATTTTATAGCCCAATTTCTATATTTCCATTACAACGGCTTTTTTGCCAATCACCCCTCCTGAACCAGGCGTTGTTTTGCTCTTCCTATGGCGACTAAATCGCCGTCATCCTTAATGACTTCACGAATAGCCTTCGGAAGGTAGTAAGCACACTTTCTCTTCAGCACAGTCTTTATTACTGGCTTTCCATCTTCATCCGTACTTGTCGCCTGAAGATGCCATGTATCAGGGTCGACGGTGAATCCCAGATGCTCCGCGATAGAAGCATTTAATTCCAGCTGTCCGAGCTCGGATACAGAATAAGCAGGAATGATCTCATATTCCTGATTCAGCTCCTGACCGGCGGTAGGCTCCATGTTCAGCCAGATGACTGCCTGATCTCCTTCCTCTATAGATGAGCGCAGCGTATCGAGTAGCAGACGGCAAATGCCATTTTTCCGGCAATCATCCCGCACATATATGCTCTGGATGTACAGGATAGGCCGATCTTCACCCGCATCTCGGAGCTGATCCATACGCTGAGCCATTTTCCGCTCATATTCTTCCTGCTTTGGCTCTCCCATTGAGAACTGCCACAGCGCCCAGTACGGATTCAGCGTGCGCCAGACATCGGTGACATCGAGAACTTTAAACGGAATCATCCGCTGCAACCTCTCAAGCGCCGGCTGGTAAACATGCTGCATGACTGTCGTCAGCGCGGCGGTCAACACGGCAACAACCTCAGATCCGTAAAAGCAGAACAGATGCAGCTTTGGAATTGCAAAATCAGCCGTCAGTTTTCCATTCTTGGCACCGGTAATGTTGTAGAGTGTCTCAATCGCTCCATACACCGTATAAGGTCCGCACTGATATACCGCAAACTGAACTTCCCCATCCTCCGAATCAACATTTGATCCCATCAGATTCTTCAGAACTTCCTTGTGACCCTTCGGAATCTTTTCCTTTTCGCCCGCATACTGAAGCTTCATCCGGTCGCCATAGTACTTCTCCATCATTCCGTCCCTCTTTCCAAACAGGAGAGATTCCAATGGCATATCAAAGTACTCCGCGATCAGGTCCAGTCTGCTGAGATCCGTGATTCCGCTGCCCTTCTTCGCCTTCTCCAAGTTCGAGATATCAGCCTGGTACATACCAAGGTCTTCAGCCATCCTTTCCTGGGAAACCTTGTGAAAATATTTACGCTGCTCGGCAATACGCCTGCCGATTGCTTCATAATCGACCATGGGAGACTCCTGTAGCGTGAATACTATATTCCGAAATTGTCATCGCCTTACGGTTACTACTCACTTATTATTTTCTGAACCGCATGAGGTTTTGCGAATTTGACAAATGCCTCATTTACATACACGGTACCTGCCTCCTTAGGTTCCTTCCACATAGCAGGATATACAACTAGCTCACGCACACCGTTACTTCCATGTAGAGAGATATGGTTATTCTCTAGATATATTTGATATCCAGATCGATTCAAAATTCCGCTCAAAGGATGAATAAGGTTCCATTGCTCATTAACGTTTAATGGCGCAGCTATCTTTCCGTCCTCTCCCCATCGTAGCAAGTCCATAGCAGCGAATCGATCAAGCAAGCCATGCACATGTTGATTTCTATAATGCTTCAGGCAATTATGACATGCACTGTCACAATCGCATATCGTGAGAAGTTCTTTCATACCTGCAAGAATTTCATCCATAACTGAGGCAATGCCGACAGCATAACCAGCACCACTAGAAAGGCTGTCATAAATATAGATGTCAATAAATGCGCCTTTTGTATTTCTTCTAAATCGAAATCCTGTCATCAATTCCGTAAATTCAATGTCTAGCTTTTTACTTGCTGTTAAACGCAGTGCCTCAGCAAGCGACTGGGCTGCTCTATCTCTCCAGAGATTATCCTGTTCACCAGTACATATTTTACTTTCATCGATTGAAAACTCCAGTACCAACATATCTGTGATGAAATCATACCCAAGATTAACATTCATGGAATCACCATGATGGCATCTTGGAAGAGAAAACATGCTTCTGTATGGACGCTGAAGTTCTTTCAAAACAATTTCATTATCTCCAGGATATGCTGCCCCACAATCTTCACAGATTTCAAACCCTTGGTTTGATGTTCCTCTGTTCAACATAATGATTCGCTGATTCGTACGGGAAGCCATCCTGATATTCTTACAATTTCCAAGGGCTTCAATGTCTTCAGATTTAGGCATTGTCGAATACAACGGCTGCTGTGCAGCTGTATACTCCTCATCCAGTTGCACCATCGGAATTGATCGTCCATTCCTTGGTGCAAACCCCCAAGGCTTAAGCATTGGTCTTGATAATTCCAAACTGGCATTTCCACAGAATGGGCAAACCTGATCTCCGTCAGTCTGTAATCCAAACCAACCGCATTCAGGGCATGAAATAATTGGTTTCAAATAGCTTGGATCACTGATAAAATTACGTGCTGGGCTTCTTAAAGTTCCTTTCCGCCGTTCGCTGCCTGGGAAGAACAAACCTCCAATCTGATATGTCTGCTTATCTACAACAATTGCTCTTCCGGGAGCATACTCACTTATTGCGATATCCATACCACGTTCGATTTCATACTCAACAGTTCCATTTGCATTCTGTATATAAGCGCTTACAACATTCTTGGGGAATGAATAAGTTGGTACTACTCCCTCTTCATATAACGAGTCGAGCAAACTCTTAGCATTGTCTGTGATACTTGTACCGTTCCCAGTATCAATTACTCCGAATAGCTCAGGGTGATCGTTCCTTTTCTTTTTAATATTCATCAGGGCCTTCATCAATTCTTCATGAATCTGATTTTCAGCTACTCTAAACCCTTGAGGAATTAAAACGGCATCCTTAACTTCATAACCAGAAACAAACTTCTCAAAATCTCTTAACTCATTATCCAGAAATGTAGCTGCGGGAAGTGAATCCATACTTTCCCTCTTCTTGAGCATGAATTCCTCTAATATGACCATATTCAAGTGGCGCTGGATCAGTTTGGAGCTCTTTATGTCAATCCATGGTCTTCTTGGATCACCGCGAAGAATCGGTTCCGGATTGTTGAAATAGTATGCATCATGAGGTCCATCCTCACAAAACATTACAATTGTCGATAAACTAGCACCTCTTCTGCCGGCTCTTCCTGCTCTTTGCTGATAATTCTCACGCATTGGAGGAACATTTCTAAGTCCGACAGCAACGAGTGATCCAATATCAATACCCACTTCCATAGTAGTCGTGCAACTCAGTATATCAACAGGCTTTTCACCCTCCTGTACCATATCCTGGAAAAGTAATTCATATTTCTCTGTCTTAGACCATAGATCATCTCTCTGATCCTTATGGGAAAGCTGCGCCGTATGCTCCTCAGTGTCAATAACGTGGACCTGTTCCCCATTCAGAGCTTCAAATGCAGGTGTTCTCAAGAAAGATAGAGATTCCAGTTCTTCCTGCTCTATCGTATGGACAGAACCAGCGCCACATGTGGGGCACTTACCCCTTAATAGATATGGCGTTACACCAGAGCATGTTTCACATCGATACCATGTATGAGTAAGAACAAATCTAGGCCGGATTGTAGTCAAATCAAGATATTTTCTATCCTCATTGCCATGTTCCTGCCCATTACCCAGAAATTGTTCTGTTAATATATTCTTCCATGACATTGCTATAGGATCATCATTTTTCCATCCAAGCGCAGCTGTCAATGTATCTGAGAATTTCCAATCTTTCTTCAACCCAAATCCGTTATAATTCGGGCGGACCTCACCGCGGATATCATCTGTTATTGTCTGTCCAAGAGCAGTTCCCCGATCAAGGATATTCATTACCCAGGCATTGAAAACCTCGAGAAACTCCTTCTCATTAATTTCAATACCGGCTTCATCCAGATCGTCAAGCGTATCTTCAAGTTTATTTTCTGTAGGTTCTATCCAGCTCAAGGCAGAGTCATATAATGTATTGTATCCGCAATACATTTGAATCAAAGAACGCTTCATATGTCTGGGTGATTTTTCAATCGATCTTATAGGGGTATACTCCTTCTCTCTCCTCTTGCATCTTTCATATTTGCGGACGACCGCATGACAGTCATCAAGCAGCGTTTCTCTATCATCATGTGAAAAAATCTGGATCTGCTGTTCATTTACCGCAAGACAGAAGAAGTCGTATAAATCATTAAAAGAATAACTGTCCCCTTCACTCTCCATCTTGTTTAAGGCAAGTGCATAAAGCTGCCGGATCGCCTCCAGATCTGAAGCATCAGACATGTCCCGAGCAAGAGTAGCTGCTCTCTGTCTGCTGTCAGAGAAAAGAAGTACTTTCCTTCCAGCATTAGGATATTTTTCTGGCTCCTTTGCCTTCTTTGGATCTCCTGCCTCAGACTGAAATTGTGCTTTGATCAGATTGAAGAATGCAATGTTGCCTCTCGTACTGAAAGAGCTCAACTGTCCGGAAGACAACTGTCTCTGACAATGAGGGCACTTGGTAAATGTAATAATCTGTGGTCTTCCAGGAGCAGTATAATGACAGTAATAAAGTTTTCGAATACCTTCTTTTCCTTCGAGAGAATCGTCTTCGAAATCAATAAACCCTGTTTCTTCATCCAGGTAGCAGGGCATGATTGCATTTGTACTCCTGCCTTGCCGTGGCAACATATATCCCTTAGGTGGAATATATAGATGAATTTCCTTCATATCCGGATCCATATATTGTCCTGGATAATGCCAGAGATAGGTACTCTTTCTATCGGTAATATCACTTTCATGAATATATCCCTTGTAGTAAAGTGCACCGCAACGTCGGTCGTTGTATAATTCATAAACAACACTTCCACACTTTGGGCAAGTCAATTTTCCATCAGAGAGAAATATTTCGCCAAGCGATAAAGAGCCATCTGAATGGGCATGGGTACATGTTTCATTCGTACATGCATAAACACCGGATATGCCTCGAAATAACATATGCATTCGAGCAGGAAACAATACGGCTCCGCTCCGATCCTTTGCCAGTGTTGCTATAGCAAGCAAAGCTTCCGTTGCAATCATTGCTTGGGCCAAATTAAGATCAGGAAAAATACTGGAGGCCAGACTTTTTAATGATACTGCATCACCACGACAATACTGCAGAAGGAGACTGAAGGGCCTATAAGTAACTAGATTCCTATACATCCAGTCACAAGCCGAATTAATATCCTGAAACCCTTTTGGCGCACCTTGAATACCTTTCCAAAACTGTAAAATTACATCCAGCTGACTGTTTTCATCTTCGAGCGAAGAAACATCGATATCCAGGAATTTACTATCTGGAATGTCAAACCTGACTTTACCGTTATTATTTTCTCTTTCTCCGGTTAGATAACAAAAATCTGCATGATCAGCTGCTGTTAAATCACACGCAAAATTCTGAACATATTGCGTATCCTTCTCACTTGTATTAGGCATACTTGCCGTCGTCAAGATGAACTGAACACGTTCTCTTCCAATCCCAATCTTATGGAAAAGGCGTCGAAGAAGAAGAGCTACTTCTCCGCCTGACGATCCCCGATACATATGTGCCTCATCAATAATGAATAATAGCTTATTGTCGGAATCCATACGAAGCCATTCTGACGTGTCAGACCAGATTCTCTCCTCTCTGGGTCTGAAAAGCATATATTCCAGCATAGAATAGTTCGTAATCAATATATCAGGACAAAATTGCTGCATTTCAAAACGAGTAATAAGCTCCGCATCATCTTCTCCTGGAATATGGTCCCCATTCCGTAGATTCTGAAGGAATCTGTTGAAATCATGTTTTGCGGGAATCTTTCCTTGATGAAGCAACTGATCATAATACTCCCTGTCTTCAGCATTTTCAGGCACAGCTAGTCTCTGAAGAGTTTTGGCAAGAGCCTGATCTTTCTGCTTAATAGGTTCTGGTCCTGCATACGGAGTTCTACCTGTATACATGCCAAACTGAGGCCTTCTTACTTGCCTGCCGCAGGTGTCTCGAAAGATGTGTACAAACTTATCATCGGGATCTCCAATCAAACGTCTCAGTCTGCTTACCTGGTCAGAAACCAAAGCATTCATCGGGTACATGATTATTACGCGAACTCCTCTATGTTGCCACGTAGCAGATGAAGTTTTTGCCTCTTCTATCAGTTTTGCAAGCAATGGCCACATAAAGCATTCCGTTTTTCCAGAGCCTGTACCCGTGGATATAAACAAATCACGCCCCTGGTAATAATTCTCGAGAGCCTGAATCTGGTGGATAAAAGGAGAAGGAAACACTCCAAGTCCAGCTTCTGACAATTTCATAAAAAAGTCTTTCATCCAATCAGGAATGGAAGACTGCATAATTCCGTTAGGTATTGTTTTATAAGCCGGCGAAGATTCAATAAATGGTTTCTGATATAGTAACCCTTCGTTGTCCAAGCGGTCATTGAGAGCGTTCAATAAAAGTGGTGATTTGCTGAAATACTGTGATTTAATATAGTTCTCAAGTTCCGTTCGCAACCTAAGCTGAACAGAATTAGCACCATCAGGCATGTCCAACCTCCGTAAAGTGAAGTCCAAGTTTCTCATATGTCATTCGAATAGCTTGAAAGATTTCTTTGCTCATATCACGCTTCATCAAGTATGGCAAAGTCTCCTTCTCACAGTTCATGTCATGTGGCCATGAATACAACATAAATAGTTGTTGCTCTGCCGCTGGAAGCAAGTATCCAAGGACAACGGTAACAATGTTACCATCATGAAAATACTTAATGTCAGGAAGGATGTGGTGCTCTGATAGAATAGCATTTGCTATAAGAAAATGTTGTCCTCCCTCATATTGCCATTTGGGAAGTGTGCTTATCTGCACAGTTCCATCCTGGCTACGATATAAAGCATATTGCTTCTCTCCTATCCCATAGCGCATTAATGACAGCTCTGTATCTGTATCTGGTTTCGATTTCCAGTATCCAAAACGAAAACTGGGATTTACCTGCAAGTATTCAACACTATCTTGAACATCAAACCTTCTCCAATCCACGGATTTCAGTAACATTGGCAATACATCAGAAAGTTTGATTTCATCCAGTTGAAACATCTCTCCTATCGAGTTTCTATTTTCCTCTTCCAATTTCAAATCATACAGTCCGAGTCCAGACATACAGCAACTGATTCCACAATTCGAGTTTCTGATAAAGCGAACACCATTTAGTGAAGCTGTTGTCTTTACTGCTGCACAGATGCGGTATGGTTCATGATATAAATAACCTGTTGATTCATATTGATCATAAATGGTGCTCGACAGGAATGTATCATCCTGGAAGATGGAATGATTTAATGCAGGAAAAATCGTATGGTATGCATCTAATAACTCTTTCACTCTTTGTGTAAAATGGGCTTTAGATATTACATCTGCATCATTATCCAATTGGTCAAATAATGATGCCAGAGCCATTCTCCCTATTGAGCTATAAATAATTCGTGCATACCAATGCGGTTTGTCTTCTTTCGTCCCTTTTCTAATCCTTAACTCGGCGCCAATTTGCCGTAGAAGATCATAATCATCCATCACAATCACCAAGGAAATCCAAAAGCAATTTCTTAATGTCTTTGCCGAGCTTTGCTTCTTTATGAACCATATCCAGAGCATCTTCCTTTCTGTTCAACACATACAGATACGGAACGATTCCGAAAAGGTACAAACAGTCCGTGTCTGGGATACTCTTTCCCACATTTTCCATTTCAGAAAGAAGTGGCCGGATGTTTGAAGCAGCTAGTGATAAGATGTGAATTGAATCTGGCAATAAGTTCTTGATCTTTTTACTCTTGTTATAGGCTGTAAAATCATCCCTCATTCCTCCTGGAGCGATATTCCCATTCGGGCTGTTACAAACAAATAATTCTGTCAGCACAGGAACGCAGTAATTCAAAATTCCATTCGGCTGGATGCAAAGATCTTCTGCAAACGGAACCAGAAGATAATAGTCTTTCGATGACGATTTTCTTTGTATGAGCGACAAAATACTATCAGACCATGCGGCCTTGAAAGGTGATCTGATTGCAATTGTCGTATTTGTCACTTTACGAGCATTAGTGATATCGGCGAGACTATATTCTGAATCGCAATTTAGTCTTGCCGACAATCTACCATACAAAGCTGCTGATACAGCATTAGCAATTGCATCTCCTGCAGGCCCAGCCAATAAGATTGGAATTTGGTATACATGTGCCAAATATAGAAAATATGAAAGAGTACGCGAAAGCTTTCGATCTACTCCAGCTGACTCCAAGGAGTCATCCAGCAATTCTATTTGATTTCTCCAATCATACACATCTTCGTACTTCTCAAAACTCTCCCCCAGTGAAAATGCAGTCTGCGACTTACGAGATTCTTCTTTCTTTACATGATCGATTTCCATAGAGGACACTTGATCAGTCAGAAAAAGACCTCTGAATAATGGATATTCATCCATAACTGCAACAGCATCGTTTTGCACAGAAAGAATACGATTTCTAAGAACTTCCACGGCCTTATCAATTGTTTCCTGATCTCTTGTTATCTGTTCTTCTAATTCAGCTTTCTTAATCTCGAGATCCTTTGTTGCCTCTTTCAATCCTTGTTCTGATAACTTTTCTTTCTCAAGTTCGTCTTCAAGTATCTCAAGTTCTTCTTCCTTCTCTGCAATTTCTTTTTTAAGCTGGTCATTCCATTTATCATATTCTTCTTGAAACTTTTCCTGCACCGCTGGATTTTTCTCCATTAAGCGGATAATGTCTTCCTCAGATAAATAGTCCAGAAATGTGTCCTGTAAACTCCTATCGGAACTCATTATGAAATTATTAAGAAGCTGTTTGGCATCCTCTTTTGAACAGGAGCAAAGCGTCGAAATTTCATCGACAATATCATCTGAAGAACTATCAATAAATGCTTTGGCAGCCTGCCAGGCACGCTTTGAATCAACTACGCCTTTCGCTTTTGACCATGAAAATTTCCTTTTTATTACATCGCGAACGATATCATCTTTGGATTTTGTATAGAGTTTCTCGCCAGACTCGCTAATCGTAAAGTAGCGATATAATGATATCGATGCCAGATAGGAGTCTACATTTAATATATTCTGAACCTTTATTGGAAAAAGCTGAATGTAGTTTGTCTCAGGCTTCAAGGTAATTTTCTCACTTGTGATGTTGCAATTTGTTTCATTGCATAACACACAGTAATAATTGCCTCTATCAGAATGATAATATAATAGTACTCTTGTGCTTCTGCTCTTTACATTCAAACCGCTTTTCAAATAATCTACGAGTGCATCAGGAGATGGCACATTGTAAGAGATCACTTGAATAGGAACCTTATCAGCTTCATATTTGGTATCGATGAAATCTTTTGTTTCGTCAGTATCCCTCTGGGTCGCAGACCAACTCCATACTCCTAGTACGCCTTCCTCACTGGGCCCGACATTATCCCTGCCACCATATAGTAAATCTCTGTTATCAAATGTCTTCGGCATATCCTCATTAATTCTTGCCGCTTTCATTGATGTTTGATTCTCATTAAGATCTGCTACCCTTTTAAGCATTTTCCCTTCGTTCCAGTCGTGGTACTCCACTATACAAACAGAAGTATGCTGATATTCTGACATCTCACCCTCCACGTCTATTCAAACAAGCTGTTCTTTTAACAGACTAAACGACTTTTCAGATATGAATCCCTTTCGTTGACACAATGCAAGCCATCCTTGAATTCCTGGACGATTAGAAAAACATTGATATATGTATGCAAGTTCATGCGGTACGGGAAGCTCATCACCGGTATAGCTTTTTAATCGCTTCAACAGTTCCGCATCTTGTTCTAGGCTATTGTTCTTTCGATTCCATGAGGCTTTCCATATGCAATCTAAGCCTATATAAATCTTCATTGTCATCCCATACGCGATGTTTGGGATTTTCGTTGTCTGCTTAGCAGCAATTTTTTCTTTCAGTATTAATTGATTGTCTTGATAGATTTTGGCAAAACCGTCATAATCTAGTTTAATATTAATGAAGCGTTTATCTGGAAGAGCGTTATATTCTCCTGGTAATACTATCTTACCTTCTTCATCAGTGACCGCAAATTTTATCGTTGAAGTCTTTACCCGAATGTTCTCTTTCGCCAGGTATAGATAGCGGATGACCTTCAATCTTCCTGTAGAAACCAGAACGTATTTTTCCTGTTGCTGTATAGAAAATAAACAGCCGGACCTATAGTTTGTCTGATACGGAGCTGTCCGAATCTCAATACTATCTCCCTCGACATAAAAGAAAACTCTGTCTCCCAAATGGTAGATAAAATATGGAGATGCGACATAAGGCGGCCAAACAGGAAATATTCGTGAAGGTTTCTCCGTTAAGCGGCAGCTATGTTCAAAGAAAAACCTGGCAACATCTGCATCATATGTCTCTGCATATACATCAAACACCTTCCAAGACGTCCATCCGTCTGCAATCTCCGCTTTCTTCTCGACATGCACATGTACTGATCTAGCTGATGGATATGAACGCTTTGTTAGCAAATAATAATGGTGCTGTATCGTAACATCTGCATCTTCTGGAAGCCTTTTATGTGTCTCAGCGTCGAACATACTCCCATCTGTTATTCCTGATATATGTGCAGGCCAATACTTGGAATAATTTCTGTTTCGAGCCGAGCTTATCGAAATTTCATAGGAAGATGCTATTTCTCCTCCAGCCGGAAAGTACGTGATTCCATTTTTTTGTAGTCTCTCAAATGAGTACGTAAACGTCTTAAATTGATTGTGTATATTGATGGAACCATGATCATCCTTCATCAACGAATCCGGTACACTATAGAACCCTATTTCAAACCGGAACTGTGAACTTGTAAAAAACATTTTGATTGGAAGACTGTGTTCCAATGGATTCATATAAACATTAACAGACGGCCCTGTAGATCTCTCAGCACATTCCTTGTTCACATCTCCACTGTTATGCTTGAAGTATCTGCTATAGATACGACCATTTGTTAATATGACATATTGTTTGCAGAGGTCACACATGAATAGTCCGGAGTCAGCCGAAACCGTCTGATAGGGAAACATCTTGACGGCTTCCTGAAGCGACACTGGAACCCATTTTTTATCCTCTTTTGACCACCTGCATACATGCGTTAATGCCATGCGTATTCGACTCCTTTACAGACTTCTGTCCAACAGAAGTCTTCATGTTGCTTCGTACCCCTTGTCTTCCACCAGCAATCTTTACTTCAGCAAACACCCATTTCCGACTCAAGCCGACACTTGTTATCATACAGGGTAAAATAATAATTTTTTATCATCCTCGCCATCAGTGCTTGCCTTTTCTGTAAGAACCGATGCTACCCGATCAATAATATTGCTCAATGTAGCTGTATGCCTTATCAAAGACCTCTTTATCCTTGATCTTGTATTTCATCCATATGACGCTTCGAAGAGCCTTCTTGACTTCCTGACGACCGGTTTTTGTATTTTGCCAGCCATCGAAACGGACAATTTTTACGATGTCATCGATATCCGTTACAATGCGCTCTACAATTATCGGTGTCTTATTGTTCTTCACCCCATTGAAGAGTTCCGTCAGAGCAGCCTTTCCCTTGTCAACTTCCTCTGCCGGGACGACTTCTTTCTCTGCTTCCGCAGCCTCTTTTGCAAGTTCAAGAAGCATCTTCAGAAACTCTATGCTGTTGATCAGACCTTGTTCATGCTTTTCACGCAGCTGTTCAAGTTTTTCGCCAAGCTTGATATACCGGGGATCGTTCGTGTGTTTTTGAATCTTTGCCACCAGATCAATCTCGACCTTCTTTGCCGCGGTTTTTGCATCCTTGTACTTCGCAATATATTCGTCGACCAGATCTGCGTTCAGTGAGATTGTCTCCTCGTCTTCGTGAACATCTCCCACATCAAGGTTACTGTTAACAATCTCAAGTGTCTTCGGTCCCAGTGCCGCCCAGATCAAGCCTCCGCTCCGATTTGTCGGTTTTACAGATTCATAGACCTTCGTCAACCATACATAATCCTGCTGCAGGGCATTCAGCGAAGGATCCGGGGACAGCGCATTCCAGGCACGGTTCAGTACCAGATAGTCGGCTGCAAATTTATCTTTCTCGTCATTCGTCGGCAGACATTCCTGCGCTGCCATCAAGCCCTCCCAGCCATCGATGGTGCGATCAACTCCAAGGAAATAGCGAAGGCACTTATCCAGCAGGACGGGGATCTGCTTTCGCACGGAGTCGATGTTGGTGATGACTTTTTTCATGCTGGCTTCATCAAAATTCAGTGCTTTGGCAACATTGTCAAAGATCCCGATGTAATCCACGATCAGACCAAATGTCTTGCCATCGTCATAAGTACGGTTGGTTCTGCAGATCGCCTGAAGCAGGGTATGATCTTTCATTGGCTTATCAAGGTACATGCACTGAAGAATCGGTGCGTCGAAGCCAGTCAGCAGCTTGTTGCACACAATCACGATTTCGAGCGGGTCATCCGGATCACGAAACCGATCAAGAAGCTTCGCTTCTTCGTCCCTAGAACGCGCGTAAGCTTTATACTCATCCGCCTTGTCATCATTTGTATCCATGACAATCGTCGATCTTTCCGGACCAAGCAGCTTGTCCAGTTCTGCTTTATATTTCACACAGCATGGCCTGTCCAGGACAACAACCTGAGCCTTGTAGCCATTTGGCCGGATCTTTGAAGTAAAATGTCTGGCGATATGAGCGCATACCTTGTGAATGCGGGTTGGATTGTACATAATCGCCTTCATGTTGACATGCTTGGAGAGTTCTGAACGATCTTCTTCATTCAGATCATCCGTCAGGACATCAAATTCCCTGTCCATCGTGTCCTTGTCGACACGAAGGTCAATCGGGACGGGCTCGAACTCCAGCGGAAGGGTTGCATGATCACGGATCGAGTCAGAGAAGGAATATTTGCTCATGTAGCCGCTGCGATCTTCCGTTGCGCCGAACGTCACAAACGTATTCTTATCAAGCCGGTTGATTGGCGTTCCTGTAAGACCGAAGAAGAAAGCATTCGGAAGGGCGGTACGCATCTTCCTTCCAAGATCTCCTTCCTGGGTCCTGTGGCATTCGTCAACAAGTACAATGATGTTATCGCGCGCACTGAGCTCCGCTGTGACATCCTGGAATCGGAATATGGTTGTGATGATGATCTTCCGAATGTCCTGGCGAAGCATATTCATCAACTGGTCAATCGTCGTCGCAGATTCCAGATTGGCAACATCAGATGAATGAAACTGAGCGGTGATCTGAGACTCCAGATCAAGCCGGTCATCCACTACGATCACAGTCGGGTTCTTCAGCTCCGGCAGCATGCGAAGCTTCACCGCGGCAAACTCCATCAAATAAGATTTTCCGGAGCCCTGGAAATGCCAGATGAGTCCCTTCTTGGGATAGCCATTTTTCACACGGTCAATGATCATGTTGGCACCTTCAAACTGCTGGTACCGTGCAATGACCTTGAATTTTCTGTACTTGCTGTCGGTCGCGTACAGAGTAAAGAACTGGAACAGATCCAGCACCTTCTCTGGAGTGATCATATTCTTCACGCTGCCTTGGACCGCAGCAAGATTCCCGTCAGACTTATCTTCTGAAGTATGCCACGGGCCCCATTTTGCCGCTGGCATGCAGACAGAGCCATACCTGTAACACTTACCTTCCGTCGCGAAATTAAAGATATTGGCCACAAACATCCCCGGGATGCTCTTCTCGTAATCATTGATGTCTTCGGCACCATCCAGCCAGGTGATGGCTGACCTTGTCGGGGTTTTGACCTCACCCACAGCTACAGGAAATCCGTTGATCAGGAGGACAATATCCAGCCTCTTCCCTCGATCCTTTTTCGGGTATACCCACTGGTTTGTGACAACATACTCGTTCTTGTCGAGCTTTCCATTGATCTCCGTCCCAAAGAATTCGACGGCGATCTGACGCCCATCCCTGCCGAACGGATATGAATTCTTCTCGAACACAAACTGCTTAAACGCCTCATTCTGCGTGACCAGGTTTTGCTGATTCGTAGACAGGAATAATGCTCTCAGCCGGAAGATGACTTCATCCGCCTTACTTGGATCCTTCGCAATAACAGGATTCAGCCTGATCAGAGCATTCTTTACCATTGATTCAACATAGATGTCAGAATAATCCCGCTGCAGCTTATCTGCAGGAATGTACTTCCATCCATTCTGCTGAAGTGTCGAAAGAATCATCTGCTCAGTTGTATTGTCTTCCTTAAACATAGCGTCATCCCCTCTATAAGTTTATTGATGGTGCACGTGACAAATTTTGATTTATCGCTCTGTGATAGAAAATCAACAAATTTCTGTTGTTGTTCCATAGGTGGTACAATAATTCGCATATTTTCATACATTGATACATTAAAATGCTTTTGAGCCACACCACGGGATTGTCCTTCTATCTGTAACTTTCCATGCGGGAAATTTGTAAATGCGCATAAATACTCCGGAAGGACTTTACTTTTTTGGGGATGAGCAATAATCAAATCTATTACATTGCATCCGTCATGTTTTTCATCCACAACACATGATGTCCCCGGAGCACCACTTCTTACTACAAGCACATCTCCTACATGAGCAATTGTCCGCTTATTCTTCTCCATTCCATCTTGGGAAAAGTATACCCACTCAGAGTCATCCTTCACATGAAACGGAGAAACATTCAATGATCGAAATGCCCTGATGCCCTTATCGTCTGATGCATAAAATCGTGTAGGCTTTATTACAATACCTACCTGAACTTTGGCTACATCAGATATTCGTGCATTGGAGTTCTGAATAACTTCATACGGATCCCCAAACATCTCGATAAATTGAGACTTCACAAGCTCATCCGTGTCTTGAATAAGCTGCCTGTAGGCTTCTTTAGTATCATTGATAGCCCATAATACTTTTGATAATTCCCGTTGAATCGGAATAGGTGGTATATTGAATTCAATGTTTTTTAAATCTTTCCAGTTAACAGTCGGCGACAAGGAGCCAACTGAAATTCGTATTGCTGCATCGAAGAAATAATCAGATGCAATAAACAGTGGGAAGAACTCACTATCGATTACATTTTCTTTCGGCCTTAATACCATTCCATGTGCAGAAAAAGCCCCGTCATGCGGTGCTATCGCAGCACGGCGAAGATATGCATTTCTCTTCCCAAATAAGACATCGCCCTTATGCATTACAAGCTTATCGCCTTTTATGGGTACATCGCTCCCCCAACTTTTTACAGATAGGCATCCAGGTTCTAGATGTTCCAGACCAATATATAAAGACTGGTCGATTTTCTCTGCCTTTACCTTTTCCTTGCTATTAATTGCAATATCCTCAAAGCGGTATCTGGGCATATTAGTTAACTCCTGTTTCGTTCACAATAAATTGAGATTTGAAATCAGCCGATATACTTCTTGCAGGAGTTCTTCACATTCGCCTGGTTCACCATTGCGTATCGCAAAGTAGTATCAATGCTCTGATGTCCGAGCAAACTCTGCACCTGTTCAATGGGCATCCCCTTGTCAATAGCCATAGTGGCAAGGGTTCGACGAAATTTATGCGGATGTACGTTCGAAATCTGCAGCTCACTTCCGATCTTCCTAAGGCGGATTTCCACTCCACTGATATTCAGCCTGTTGTAAGGCTTCAAAAGACTTACGAAAAGAGCATCATTACTGTCCGTCCGAGCATCAAGATACTTCTGAAGATGGATCTTTGTACGTGCATCAAAGTATACTTTTCGTTCCTTGCTGCCCTTCCCAAAGACGATGCACTCTCGATTGTCAAAATCGATATCCTTGCGATTCAGTTTTACCAACTCGCCTACGCGCATTCCGGTTGATGCTAACAAATCAATCAATGCAAGATCCCGAAGGTTATCACAATGATCGCGCATCAGTTCCAGAGACTCGTCCGAATACGTCTCCTTGACAGTCTTTACTGTTTTTACCTTATGGATCCTTCGAACTGGACTCTTCACAATGTAATCCTCGTCCTCCAACCAGGAAAAGAAAGACGACAGAATGCGACGTACATTATCAAGTGTAACCTTACTGACATTATTATTCTGTTGATAAGCATCCAGATATCCACGTAAATCATCCGTTGTGATATCCTGCTCTGGTTTTTCAATCGCTGCAAGCATGTTCCGGATCGTAGTTTCGTAGTACTTCAAAGACTTTTCTGAACACCCTTCTACTCGCTTCGCTGAGATAAATTTAGGAAGCAGTTCACCACTCTGTTTGTCCGAAATTTCTGTAATCGTGTATTTCTGAAGCACTGATCTTACTGCAATCATTACAGATTTTTGCTGTTCCGACGTCAATGAGCTGGATATCGCATTTGTAAGGTCTTGTATAATCTTATCAATCATGGCTTTCTCCTTCTGTCTCTTCAGCAGGAGGAACCGTATGGCAGTCAGAGTCAGCCGAGATTCTCTTTCACGATGCGCTTATACATAGCATCCAGATCTTTTATCGCCTCATTGAGTTCAAATTTTGATTTATCGCTCTGATCAGCAAAAGCGATATATTCGTTTTGCTGATCAATATCAGGAAACATGACAGGTAATTCGCCCAATTGTTTTTTATTAATTGAGGCAATTCCTGTTGTCTGTTTTGAGCATTGTAAAAAATATGCCCTTACCCGAGGCAATGTGATATATCTCGCAAAATATGGAGCCATTACTTTAGACTGATTAAGTCTCACTCGGAATATATGATTTTGATAGATACAATTTACCGGTGTACTTCCTGGCATACATCCTCTGCCAACTTTGTCAGGATCTCCACCTTCTGTCATCAATATATCGTCTGGCATCAAATTATACTGTTGAATCTCTTCCGGAGTTGCCTCGATTTTTTTTACGTCTGACCAATCAACATGACCATCCTTTACATTTGCAGTACTCATATAGGGCACCTGAATCAATACATTTGATTTGGTTTTTCGCCCTTTTGTTATTCCAGAGACAATTGAGGCCACCTCAGATAAAGGTTGTAATTGATATCCATTCGGATTGTCAAAAGGATCTCCAAACATCTCGATAAATTGAGATTTGACCAGTTCATCTGTCTGTTGAATCAGATCCTGATAAGCCTCTTTGGTATCAACAAAATTCCAGAGCAGGGTTGCCAGTTTCTTCTGCGAGTCCCGATCCGGTAGATTGAACTCATATTCCCGCAGTCTGTCCCACTTTACACGAGGGGACAGCGAACCAGCAGAGTTTCCCACCGCATACTCAAAGAAATCATCATTCTGAATCACGAATGGCAAAAGCTCCGGAAGGATCTTGTCCTGCTTTGCGCTGATTACAGTAATATCTCCGGAGCAGACACCATCTACAGGAGCCACAGCTGCCTTCTTCAGATAAGCCCTGCGTCGTCCAAACAAGACCTGTCCTTTGTGGAATGCCTTGGTAAATGTCGTATTGGGATCTGATTCACTGTCCCAGTTTTTCAAACGAAATTCTCCTGGGATCAGGTGTTCCAGGCCGACAATTGCAGGATTCTCCATTGTTCCCTGATAGGTTTCCCGTACTTCTTCCGCGACATCGCCAAGTTTTACTCTACTCATCTGTCGCTCCCTTCTGAATCATCTCATTGAGTTGCTGATAATAGCGGAAAGCCCTTCTCGTCGTTCCGTCCCAGTCTTCGTACACGCTTTCAAATGTGCGTGTATCCTCTTCTTCGCTGCCGGATTTTGCCTTCACATAAAGAGGAATGCTCAACGAGAAATCATTTTCACTGATTTCTCTTACAGTGACAATCTTTGAGAAGTTCTCGACTTCTCGATAATTCGTGTAGGCATCCGCAATCTTTGCGATATGGCTGTCTTCGAGATAGCTCTGGGCATTCTTCCGTGTCACCTCATCAATCGCATTGATGAACAACACTTTCCCGACGTGCTCCTGCGGCTTGCTCATGCGGCAGATGACGATGCACGCCTCCATGGGAGAGTTGTAGAACAGGTTGGCGGCAAGACCGATCACGCATTCCACATAGTCGCCGCGGACCAGCTTCTCACGCATATCCTTCTCTTCATTGCGAAACAGGACGCCATGCGGAAACAGGATGGCACAGCGCCCGGTCTCTTTATCCAGGCTCTTTAGGATATGTTGGAAGAATGCGTAATCGGCGCGTCCCTGAGGCGGTGTTCCCAGGAAATTTCTTCCATACGGATCTTTCTCAAATGCATCTCGGTTCCATTGCTTGATCGAATAGGGTGGATTGGCAAGGCAGATGTCAAATGTCTTCAGCTGTCCATTCTCCACGAATGCCGGTCTTGCAAGAGTGTCATCATTTACAATATGAAAATCCTGAATTCCATGCAGAAACAGATTCATTCTCGCAATGGATGACGTCAGAGAATTGATCTCCTGACCATACAGTGATACGTTACGCCATTCAAGTCCCTGCTGTTGCAGATACGAAACTGCGGAAATCAGCATTCCGGCACTACCGCAGGTCGGATCGTATATCGATTCCCCTGGCTGCGGTTTCAGCATCTCTGTCATCAGGTGGACCACAGTGCGGTTCGTATAGAATTCCTGCGCAGTATGCCCGCTGTCATCTGCAAACTTCTTGATCAGATATTCGTATCCCTGTCCAAGCTCATCCTCCGGACAATTTTCCAGAGAAAGAGTCAGCGAGCTGAAATGCTCAATCAGATCTTTCAAAAGACGGTCAGGAAGCCGGTTCTTATTCGTCCACGCGCCTTCTCCAAAGATACCGGTCAGTTGTTCTGCATTTGCCTTCTCAATCTCATGGAAAGCCCTGACGATGGCTTCCCCGATATTTTCGGTTGTATTTCGAACATCGTTCCAGTGCGCACCCTTTGGAATGAGAAAGCGATGATTCTCCTCAAATTCCAAAGCGGATTCATCTCCGTCGTATTCTTCCAGAATGTTCTGGCATTCCTCATCGTACACATCGCAAAGGCGTTTGAAGAAAAGGAGAGGAAAGATGTACTGCTTGTACTCGCCCGCATCAATGTTCGTTCGAAGCAGCACTGCTGACCCCCAGAGGTAACTCTCCAGATCCTCAAGAGCAATCTTACTCATCGATGTAGCCTCCTTCCTTCAGCAGTCTGCGTAGCTTGTCTTCATATTCCAGGGCTCTCCTGTAAGAGGCAAAATAACGCTCACGTACAACCGACGGAGGTGTGACAGATGCCGGTTTCTTTTCAATGTAAGCATTGGTGGAAAGTGTATACTCTTTCTCCTTGATGTCCTTCAGCGTGACAATCCTGCATCGCTCGACCACATCCTTATAATCGGAATACAGCTTGAAGACTTCCTGAATGTTATCCTCCGACATATAATCCTGTGCTCTCTGCGGTGTGTAGATCTCACTTGCGTCAATCATGCATACCCGGCCGATATGGTTCTGCGCTTTTGCTCGCTTCAGAAACAGAATGCAGGCAGATACTCCGGCGCCGTAGAAGATGCCGCCCTTCAGCGTAATCACAGCCTCCAGCAGATCCGCATCTACAAGCTTCTGCCGCATCTTTCCATCCTGACCAGTTCGGAACAGAACGCCCTGTGGAAGAACGACTGCGACACGACCATGTCCGGGATCCATTGATGCAACCATATGCTGCAGCCAGGCGAAATCTGCATTGGAATCGGATGGGCAGCCCCATATATTTCTTCCATACTTATCATGTTCAAATGCGGATGCGCCCCAGTGCTTCAGTGAAAAGGGCGGATTGGCAAGCACGCAGTCGAATGTTTTGAGACTGTTACCCTCCGTGAAATAGGGATCGAGCAGAGTATCCCCCTGCACAATCTTGAATTCGCGTGCGCCATGAAGGAACAGGTTCATCCGGGCGATTGCCGATGTCGACAGGTTCTTCTCCTGACCATAGATCCTTCCGTAGGTCATATGGTCGTTATTGATGTGGTGGATCGCTTCAATCAGCATTCCACCGGTACCGCAGGCCGGATCTATCAAGACGCAATCTTTGATACCAAGCCCTTTTACATCTATGCTCCGAGAATATGCAGAAATACTGCGGTTCCGGCGATTTCCTGACCTTCCGGTGGTCCTTCCAGGACGCAGAAAGGAGCCGCATCTGGCCTTCTCTCTCATTGCTGTCATGGTCAATGCACCTCCTTTCCGACACCCTTAATGGATAAACTTAAATTGTATGGGTATCCTTAAATCATTCTGTTTCCTTAAAATGTTTATTCACACAGTTTCAGATACGCCTGCTTAACGATACCCGCCATCAGCTTTCGTCTCTTCTCAAGGAACACCGTATACTCCATAGTCTCAAAATCTACAGGAAGCGCATTTTCTGCGCAGGTCTTCTTATACCCTTCTTCCCCTAATTTCTGGCGGTACCTTTCAACATAATCAGAAGGCGGATCATCTGAAATATCAATATTGGTGTTATAGTCCAGATATGTAAAATTCGCGATCTGATTTCTGTCTCGGTCACTTGTAAATCCTATCTCCGTCAGATAGTGCTTTGGGAAGATGTGATGTTTATCAACCGCTTTCTTATCTCCACTTGCACCAGGAAGCAGCTTTGCCGCCAGTGTTGTTGTACTGAACAGCATCGGAGTTCCAAGTACATTCAAGGCCGCAATGTATCCGAACCATGCCGGAGATATTGCCGCTGCACTCATTAGATCTGACGGTAAGGTCGAATTGAAATAGTCGTCCGTAAATCTTGTCGCTATCACGCCGTCAAGATAGGAGACAAATTCATCTGCAGTCTTTACGCTCCGAAGATCCGCAAATTGCTTTTCCACTTCGGATTCTGTGGACCCTGTATAGAAAAGCGTGATGGTAGACATGAATATCCACTTCTTAATCACCTTCTGCAGCTTCACCGGAGGCACTTTGTAGTCGTACTTTCCAATCAAATACAACACATAGCAGTAAACAACCGCATTCGAAGACGCTACGATATTCCCATTAACATAACCCGCATCAGCGAACAATCCCATAAACGTATGCCAATTATTCAGGTTTGTTACCTCATCCAACGCGCTCTTGAACTTGGCCAGATTTACATCCATTTCTGCCTTTGAGACTATGCCGGTGTCCAGATCTTTTCCACGCATAAGCATGTAAGCATATCTGAGTCGGGCCCGTCTGAATCCAACAGCCACAGCCATACGGATAAGATGAGATGGATCAACCTTTAAAATAAAGTTGTAGGCTGTTCCGTCCTTTGGAATACGCGATTCTGCGCAGAACTTATCTATCTTGTCGTGAACATCATTATCATATACAGCCAGCAGAGTTTCGATGAAGTTCTTCTCTGTAAGTTTTTGACCTCCAGAATTCACGCGCACAAAAATCTCTGCAACGTCCTCTTCGGTTGCCTTCGAATTAATCCTGAGGGTCGGAAGGGTATAGATTGACAGGTTTAAGAGATCGTTGATGTTGGTCTCAATTATTTCCTCCTCATCGTCTGTCAGGATTTCTTTTCCGTTCTTCTCCCGCGCAGCATTGCAGTTCTTAATAAACTGACGTCTGAATTTCGATACGTTGTGCTCTTCATCAGCAACAAATACAGTACTGATGGCACTGATCCACTCCGGGTTTCTTTCGTATGCCTCTGTCCAAACAGCAAATTCTCTGGTCCTAGGATTAAAGGAAATTCTGATGAAGCGCTCCGCATAGTTTTTATCCCTTACTCCTACACCAGCCATCGCTGCCAATAAAGCGGTCAGTCTCTGTTGCCCATCAATGACCAAATAATCCGGCTGTGTGTATATCTTCGTATCGGTACCTATATGGCTTACACTCTCATAATCTTCCGGTGACTGCCAGAGCATGATGTAACCAATAGGATATCCCTTCAGCATCGAATCCAGCAAATCTCTTGCCTTACTGTCTTTCCAGACAAACGGCCGCTGCAAATCCGGAAGTCCGACCTTCCCATTTTTTACATCACTTAGAAGATCCCCAACCTTACTCGGTATGTTATCAAATAATTCTTTACCCATTGATGATACCCTTTATTGATCAATCAAGAGAGCTCGCCAGTAATCTAAGAAGTGCTTTTGCTTCATCAGTTGATAATGTCACTCCCTTACCCATCTTTTCATGGTTAGGAGCCCAATCACGAATATCATACTTAGGGGCAGCACCATTCCATGAAATGAGATTTAATTCCTTTGTCCATCCTTTATTGCTTTCTGCAAGGACTCCAATTTCTTTAATAATTTCATATTTGAACTCAGCCATGATTTACCCTCTCTTCAATATAGTTCTCTATCATTGATCTTTCTTCTTGACTTATTCCATATAATTCAAACACTCTGTCATCAATAAGATTATCCAGGTCTGAATAATCATTACCATCTTCTGCTAAAGAAATAACCTCCTTTGCCAATTTGCTCAATTCTGCATCGGATAAGATTGTCCTGTTAACAGGGAATTTATCTATAACTGCAACAGCAATATCTAATCCAACTCCTCGGTTTTTTGCTCTATGGAGAAGCCAAAAGTGCGCTAATGAACTATTTAATATACAGGTTAGCACTTGCATATTGATATTTTCTTGTGCACAAACAATGTTAGTAGACATATTCACAAAATACGGTTTATTGCTGTACGCAAAGGTTGGAACAGCTCCCATCTGGGGATATACTATTTTTTCCCCCGTAAACAAGTTTTCCTTTCTAGGCCAATGCAACTGGAACCATTTTACAGTGCCTTTTTGTGTTTCCCTTCGTTGCTCCATAAAAGGTTTATACTGAAGCAGATGTCGTTTAATATTGGGGTATTTATCAATGTCCTCCACAGTCTCCCGAGTAATATACAATAAGTAATTTTTAAACGACTTATCGCAGACATATCTATGAACTTCGTTCGGCTCATGATATTCCCTGAGTAGCTCTTTCTCTTCATTATTCAATCCGAGTTCTGTTAACTCCTCCTTAGGAATAACAAATACACCTTGACCTGGATTATATAAGCTAACATCATAGCCCTTCTCACGGAGCGCCTTGATATTCTTATTATTCAAGAAACTAGGATTTTCAACTACCCCTTGTGTGGCTTTGAAAAGTTTTCTACCAGAAGCTGATCTCTCTATTTTCTTTAACACTTCTGAGTATTTTGCATTTTCAAAATTAATCTTATAATCAGAAGATATAATTTCGCTTTGATTGTTAACCACATAGCATGCAATATCACTGGATTCATCAAGATTTTGAATTGCTTCTGGAAGGTCAGAATGATCTACCTTCTGTTTAAACATATATGCCTTAAACGAATCATTGGGACTCGGCTTTTTGTCTTCAACGACAAGTATCATGCACTGAACATCTGCGGATTCGAATACCTTTGTTTTATTAAAGTCTACATAAGTTTTGATGGTACATTGATTTACAAGCCTGTCATTTAACTTCTTAGCACCTGATCCAGCGACAAAATAATTAGGAGCAATGAATGATAATATACCTGTTTCAGGTTTCAATAAATCGAGGCCTTTATGGAAAAAGTAATACCAAAAGTTCATCTTACCTTCTCCATATTTTTTCCCAAAATTAGTTTTATTTACTGTGTCAAACACTTCCTTATAATCTATTTCTTTTAGATAGGGTGGATTGCCAATCACTACGTCAAATCCACCTTTTTCATTAAAAACTTTGGCAAATTCGATCTGCCATAATACATAAGGCTTTGATGCGTGTCGCGCACATTCATAGTACTTCTGGCGTATCTCGTCCGACATCAAAGAAATTTGCGTATGTATAATCATATTTTGTATATTAGAAATTTCATCTTTGATATCTTCCTTTTTGACGGGATCATCACATTTAAACAGCCTATCTTGAGCATCTAATAGTTTCGGTAGCATAGATTCGAATCTTGCAGAATTTAGATCAAGTTGCCCTTTTGTCCCAATCACCAAACTATTATTTATCAGCTGCGTTCCCTCAAACTCATCAACCAAGCTATTACCACAAACGATATTGCACTCCAAATTGGGGAGCGGAGAAGGGTTCTGATGCCCCTCAAAAGTATTCTGGGCATTTGGGTTTATCTCATCATCAATAACAAGGGACAGCCATAGTCTTAATCTCGCTATATCTACAGCTGATGGTTCAATATCAGCAGCAAAAATGCAATCTTTTATTGTTGTATATTTCAAAGCATACGGCGACCGCTCTATAGAATACATAAGTCGCGTATCAAACGCATTCATTCCAATTGCCATATAAGCAGTAAGATTCTGCCTTGCGCGAACGATTTCATTTAGCATTCCGAGTGGAAATGCCCCTGAACCTACTGCAGGATCTGCGACACGAATATTAGATAATAAATCATCAACAACTTTTAACTTATTTACACCATTTTTGAGGCTGAATATTTCTGGTGAAATTTTCATCGCCCTGTTTGGATCGATTTCATAATGATAGCGCCCATTTGCATCTGTCACTTTCAGTGTTTTTTCCGTATCGACATCTTTATAAAAATCTCCATATAGAATAAAGTCTTTTATTGCAGAAACGCTGATGTCTGAATTCTCTGAAAGATAGTTGATGAGGCACTGCTGGCACATATAATGAACCACTTCACGCGGAGTATAGAAAGCGCCTTTTGCTCTTCGATGATCTTCATCAAGTAGATTCTCGAATACTTTTCCCAGCATCTCAGGGTCGATTGCGACTTCACGCTCCATCGGCTCGTCTTCACTCATAGTGAAATTATAACGGTCAAAGATATCCAGTATGCCGTCACCTTCAAGATCCTCATCAAACTTCTTATTGCTGAAGATTTCATCAGGAATGTCGAAATTACAGCTCTTCCAGTCATAACCATCCAGCGGCTCGAAAAGGCCGCCCGAAAGGAAAGGTATCCTGCAATGAAGGAAACAGCTGTAGCCAAGCCGTCCACGGTTACGATTCAGAGTATCGTAGAACAAGGGCTCCAGGTAATTATCAAAGAAGTGCTTTTTCTGAGACTGTGAAAACTTAAAGAGTGTCCGGAGGAAGGTCTTTGAACCGCTGCCCCAATGACGCTCTCCCGGAACATGATTTGCAATCATTTCCTCTGCATCATCAGGAATCTGGTCCAGCGCACGAGCATTAAGAACATACTTGTCCCCTTTCTGTGTGTAAATTTGAGGAAGATACTGCTTTATAATCCTGCCCTGGGCACCAGGAGTGAAGAAGATATTCTTGTATTCCTTTTCAGTAATCTCCTGACTCCACACTCCAACTCCCAGCCAGCCCTTCTTCTGCAGGAAATATAGAAAGACGATCTGACCGAGCAGTTTCTTTGCATATTGCTCAACGGTAAATCCGCATCTTTCAGCTTCTGCGAGAAAGTCCTCGTTCTTAGTAAGCCAATCGCTGAGCTGATAGAATTTTTCGCAATACAACTGGAAGAATTCATTCGTTACAGCCTCAACGCTGAATGCTTCCTCGAGTTCTGCCATCGTCGGTTCAGAATTGTTATCGGCAATGAATTTATGAAATCTGTCGATAGCAGTATGACAAGGCTCATCTTTTCCGACCAGATAGGAATATCTCTTAGCCGGGGTAATGTTCTCAGATGCCTTCAACTTTCCATTTTCCAGCTTCATCTCGAAATCAAGACGTACAAATGACAGTCTCCACTTCGGATCGCCTGGTGTGAAATAGGCAATAAGCGCAGCATCGCAATTTCCGTTCTCTATGAGCTTCTTAGCATAACTTCTCTGTGTACTTCTTGAATTCTCTACAAAAGACTGCTTCTGCAGCTGAACAGCAAAAACCGCTATCTTCTTATTGTCTGGCGACTGATACATCCCTACATGGTACGACCCATCAACGTGGGATGAAAAATTACTATATTCTTTGTGAAATGAGTCCGGAGCGATGATCTTTACTGTCGAGAAGATCTCACGGACCAAGTCCACGTAATTGTTCATGCTGAAATCGCTGGTAAGAATCCCGGCGACTTTTCTTACGGTTGGGTTCATTTACTCGTCTCCTCTCTTCAAATAGCACGAAAGAATGACCTGTTTCTCACCATCAACATTTGCTGTGGTTGTTTTCTTCTCCTCAAAATATACTGGAGGCACGATATTCATGAGATCATAATAGAACTCAAGAACGTCGGTCATGGTCTTACTCTTTTTAACAACATCCTTTGAAACCTTTGACGGGATTTCCCCAGCCTCCCATCTCTGAATAAGAATATCGAGTTTTTCTTCCTGGTCATCGGTAAGTCTCGGCTCGTTCTTCATAGCTTTGAGAAGACGAATTACCTTAGCATCATTTCCGGCGACCATAACTTTTTCTGTGGAGATGGCATCTTCAGCTGTGAGGTATGCATCAAAGGCGTCACTATTTTTTGCGTAATGTTCGTAGTACTCGTGGCCAACACTGATTTTCTCTTCATCTGGCTCACATTCGATATACTGAATTGCCTGCATGAATGTGAGATGCTTTGTTTCAGGCTCTTCTCCGGATATAAAGAACGTTTTCAATGCACCTTTACGAATGAAGCCAACGGTAGCCTTATCTTTAACCAACGAGGACTTTCTTCCGGCTTTCGCTTTTCGTGGGAGCTGCTTTACTTTAGAGAACAGCTTCGGATCATTATCTCTGATCTGACGGATCACAGCCAGATATGCCAGTTCCGGATTCGTGCTTCCTTCCTCATCGTCCATGTTCTGATTCAATTCATCAAAGAGTTTCTTAGGCGATACCTGTTCATCGTCGGACAAGTATTTTATGTCTTCACCCAGAGTATCGTGGAAAGCCTGCAGCTTTTCCAGAATCCTGTCTTCCATCGGAACATACTTCTGTGTCTCTGCCGTTGGGAAGAAATTATAAACGTAGATTCTGTCAAATTCCGTACCAACACGATTGATACGACCAACACGCTGCATGATCCTCGTTGGATTCCACGGAAGATCATAGTTCACGAGCACATTCGCCCTGTGAAGGTTTATACCTTCTGCCAGGACATCTGTCGTAATCAGAAGGTCGTATTTTTCGTTATTCTTGTCCTTGAATTTCGGATTGAAGCTATCCTCTATCTCTGCTTTTAACGCCTGACTGCTCTGGCCGCTGAAATAGATAACTCGATCACCATAAATGTCTCCGAGGTTATCAAACAGGTACTGAGCCGTTTCCTTCGATTCGGTAAATACAATGACTTTCTTTCCCTTCATAATCCTGTTGTACTGGAGTTCCTTCTTAAACTCATCCAGCTTCGGATCACCTTCAATAAGATCCCACATATCCTGGAGGCTCTTCAAAGAGGAAAGGTCATGCTCGAGTTCTCGCATGAAGCGCGGCTCAAAATCTGTTGTCTTAAACTTCATGACATCCTGCTGCTCAATGTAATAAAGGAGCTTATCGAGGTTACCATCATCAAGCAGATCATATACATCGATCTTCTTACTGATGTATACGGTTCCGGTCTTTGCCATCTTAATGAAATCGTCATAGGATTTGATGAACCTTTGCAGGGTCATACGGAAAGCGTAGAAACTGCTCTCAAGACGCTTTACAAGAATGCTCTTCATGAAACCGCCCATGTTTCTCTGGCCTGCGATCAATGTTGAGTATTCTTTTTGTTTGTCTTTTTTCAGATAGACCAGTGGTGTATAGCGTGCATAATGAAAATCCTTGATGACTGCTATGGTCTCGGTAAAGGTATCATTCGTCAGTTCATCAAACGTATAGATGATTTTTTCTGGCGTACCCACAGTCGGGAAGGTCAATCCCTGCTTCTCCAGATCTTCCTTGTAATACTGGTTTATTTCTGTTCTGGTACGGCGGATCATCACTTCTCGGAGCAGTTTGTCACGAATCTCCTCAGAGTTTTCTCTGAGCTGAGCCATATAGGCATCGGTACCTTTGGGGAGCTTATTTAACCTCGAATTCAGTCCTCTGAAAAAGCCCTCGATATTCTTTATGCCGTTGATGGTTCCAGCCTGCTTATCCTGAAACAGGTAGAGCTGGTTTTCAATATCACTTGTGTAGTTATTGATTGGGGTAGCAGAAATCAGCACTACCTTTTTTCCACGACAGATCTGGTGAAGCATCGTAAAGCTATCCGTGTTACTGTTTCTGAAACGATGAGCCTCATCCACAAATACGTACGAATACTTCTTATAAGCTCCTGTCTCGATGATGTGGTCCAGCTTTCCGAGAGAAATCACATCATATCTGGCGACATCAAATTCCTGGAGAACACTGCTCCAATAGTCAACAAGAACCGGCGGGCAAATAATCAGCTTATAGGTATTCCTATTGAAGGTATTCGCCAGCATGGCGCAGATGTAAGTTTTTCCAAGACCAACGACATCGGAGATGAACACACCATTATATGCGTCCAACTTCTGTCTTGCCTGCATGACCGCATCAATCTGATACTGCAAACGCATGTATCCTTCCGGAAGTAGAGTCTGGAAGTTCTCTTTGTCAGAATTGATCTCTTCTTTGAAGAACTCATACAAAGTCTTCAGATACAACTCATATGGCGTGATGTCATTCCGCATCCATGTCTTGTGCTCAACCGTATCGATGTAAGTATCCTTGATATCAGTAGCCCGCTTCCACAGTTCCTCAAATCTGTCCAGAGCGAACTGCACATCAGCAGAATCCTTGAGTTCGACATTGAACTCAAGATTGTTAACAAGACCAGCCTCTGAGAAATTGCTGGAACCAGTAATGACGCTGCCAAACATATCCGGGACTTTTTCCGGGTCCTTCCGCATGATATAGACCTTCGCATGGATCGGAGCATCTGTATACATACGCATTTCGAGTTTGCCGGACTTAAGCCAGTCGATAAAAACCTTGACGCCTTCCTCGACTTCCTCATTCGTGTCAGCTTCTTCAAATTCATGCTCGACGGACTGTTCCAGTATCTCCTGGCTTTCCTTCTTCGTCACAGAGGTGACCTTTGCGTTCTGATTCGCCTGATCAATAATCTTGACTGTGTATCTATCGACATTCAGTCCAACCAGAATACGAATTTTTTCTATCGATTGCATGGCAGGCCACAGTTTGAAAAAACCACTGGTCCTAAAATATCCGACCAATACATCGAAGAACTGAGTATTGCTTTTCAGGATTGTAGAGAATCTGCTATAGAGATCCCTCTCGGGCTCATTTGTAAAGAATTTCAAATCGTTCTGCTTCATCTCTTTACTTCCTCCTTGACATCTTTTTTCTCAGCTTGATCATCAGGGACAGCTTCAACAATATCATCCAGCCCAACCCCGAGAGTCTCGCAGATCCGCAAGAGTACATCCGTTGTCACATTTTCGTCCTTGCCAAGCTTTGCCAGCGAAGAAGAACTGATATGCGCTGCTTTTCTTAAATCTGTCTTGGTCATATCCCTATCAATCAACAGCTTCCAGAGTTTCTTATAGCTTGTCTTCATTCTCTGACTCCTCTTTATTCCAAGGCCAACCATAAAGTTCTCTTCCATCAAACGACAGCCGCAGGACTGCACGATCATTTACAATTGCCTGAGTCTCCTTTGAAAATTTGGATTGCTTATCAAAAGCGATAAAAATCTGCTTCGTACTCTCTGCATAGAGCTTTATCACTTCATCTATTGATCGGTTCCAGACTTCTCCGAATAGATTTGTATCGTGTGCAATTGCCGGTAGTGCCGTCAGTTTTAATACAGATAGATCAAATAAAATCATTCCACGGAAGTTTGATCCCGTACCGTCATCGTCAGGAGTCTCAAAGCTATAACTATTGAATGCCTTCAACTCCAGATGGGGCGGCCTGTGATAATCTTCAAATAGGCAATCATTATACTTTTTCATTTGATCGTTGATCTGATTTTCAATATCCCTGAGGATACTACCGATCGCCTTCTTCAATTCCTCGCTGGCTAATTTCTTTGCGTCCTCCAGATCTACCTGCGTTTGATAGGCATCATTCTGTCTCGTGAGAAGATCTATCTTTCCTTTAATCTCAGAATGCCTATCTAAGAATTCCTTCGACAGATTACCTACAAAGCCTAACTCCTTTATTTGATGCCGAATACTCTCAGCTTCCTGCTTGAGTATTCGGATTTCTTCTTCTACTGATGATTTTTCATCCGTGAACTGACCGCTTAGTATCTTTGCAAGTTTTCTGTGATATCCTTCAATCTCATATATCTTCCGGATATTAGCCTCCGGGAAAAATTCCTGCAGCCCAGATAAATCTGCTTCTGTCGGATACAATCCGTACTCAAGGCTCATATCAAGGAGTTTCAACCTTCTCTCTTTTGTGTCTACCTGCTCTTCTACGCGAAACAGATCGTCCTTGAGCCTTGACTGCTGCTTGCTCTTTTCTATGTCATCGTTGGAATGTATTTCCACCTGTTCCGATGTGAGGTTATCCAGTTCCGTCTGCAATCTGCGAATTTCCACCTGATTAGCTTCATACTGCTTCTGCCCGCCGACCATATTGGGGATGTACTGATAATCTCTTGCTTTCTTAAAAGTAGAAAGCTTCTCTGTTTTTTCGTTGAGCTTATTTTGAAATCCCTCAATAGCTTCATATCTATTGAAAAGCTTCACAAGCCTTTCAATGGATTTCTGCATCCCGTCTCCGGGCAGGCCACGCAGAGGATGACGCTCATCCAGATTTTCTTTCCCATAAATACGGAAGAAACTGCTGAGAGTTTGTCTGAAACCTAATCCTGGAAAATTCAGTCCATATTTTTCCTGAAGCCAGTCTGTGAATTCTCCCTTTGTCCAGATGTCTCCTGAAAAATTATATTTTTCATCACAGACTTGGACCTGTTCTGCAGAGGCGGTGTTTCTTCCAAAATTGTATTCAACGCCATCAAATTCAAAGGTAAAAAAGATTGTGTGGTCACTGATTTTCTTCACACCGGTACTTTTCAAGTACGTATCACCACCGAAAGCAAAATCAATAGCCAAAAGTGCAGAAGATTTTCCGATGGAGTTATATCCTTCCTCTTCTCCCAGGATGACGTTCAGTCCATTATGAAATTCGATTGGATCACGAACAACTCCGTTTTCTTTAAATGCCGGAGAATACAATCTCTTTAACATATGTACACCTCCCCGTCATCATTGATATCAACTTTCCGTAAGGCATATAAGCAATCCATTACTGGAAGAAAATCTGTTGCATCCTTGAGAAGCGGTTTCATTCTCCCATAGAGCTCTGTTAGATCGACTGGTCCATCAGTCAACATTCTCATCGCGACCGGCAGCATTGCCAGTGTGCTCTCTTCATACGAATATAGCTTGTTTGGCAACTGCATCAAAACACCTCGCATTTCTCAATAAAGTACGAAACCACTATCTGGCAGAAAAGTTCCTCCTGCAAAGTCACCCTGTGTATCTTATCGGACATTTCCGTGAAGACCTCTATCTTTGATTTATTTGCCTTCTTGAGTCTTCTATACAATGCCTTCATCTGGTCCTGAACCTCGTCATAATCGATGACCTTGCTTTTGTCGAGGTTGACCATGATTTCTCTGATTCTTACGTAATAGGTAGTTACGTAAGAATTAACTGTTAGATATAGTGTCAAATCCTTGGTGCGATCCAGCTTTTTGTGTAATTCCTGAGGCTCAAGGGTAGCATCAACCAGATCTTTTTCCTTCAGCTTTTTGATCCTAACGACAACCTCAGTAATTCCGCGCTCAAGCGGAAGATCATCAAGAAGACGCACACTCTGTTTATGTGCCATAAGTGTCTTTTTCTTGGCTTTTAGTTCTTTGCATAATTTTTTATTGTCATCAAGAAGGTATGTCGCGTGGCACTGCGGACACATTGCAATTAGATTATTGAGGTCTACACCTCCGGTTTTATCAATCAGGCTCACTTCAAAAACTTTCACAACCTTCCCGGATTCTGACGGCTGAAGTTCTCTTCCACAATTAGGACAATACCCGTTTGACTCTCGCAGAAGATAATCTCCATACTTCGCTTTCAAATCTGCAGCCAGTTTTTCTTCTTTTTGCCGCGAAAGCTCATCTTGCTGAACTAAGCCAGCTGAACGCTGAATAATCTCCACCATCCAGTCGGTGACCTTCTCTGCAACATTGCAGGAATTTATTTCTGGGTCATAGCCTATAAGATCATCAGCGAGGAGTTGAAGCTGTGTCCCATCTCTTGATTCGATGGAAGCAACCATATTATCTGGATTCAACCTATATACGATGGCTTGTGCCATCTTTTGGGGCAGCCCTCTCTTGGCATAGCTTCGAAGAGTACTATCTCTTCTCTCTTCGGACGGATCCTTTGATGTCGTCCACTCATCCTCCGGGACCTCAGTAATCATCGCAATCAGATCCCTCATAAAGTCGGGCACACCATATCCATCCGACAGGTGCTTCTTCAATATTGGAAAAAGCGTTTTAAATTCCACGGATCATTCCTCCCCTATCAGAATTTGTACCATGACGTACCACGGCGTACCAAACCATCCTCAGATTAAAAATCGCATTGTTTATACTGAGCATAGTTCCGAACAAGGACCAGCAATGCCACAAAAAAGCTTCTTTTATTATAGCATGCATCGGTCATAAGTTAAATATTATGTTCGCGAAAAGGACTTGCTCGGAATAGATTTCATGGCAGTTAGCGCTGACATCTTTCCAGTGCCATGAAGTCTGAAAACTGAATATGCTACCCGCTTCTGGAAAGGCGTGGCGGCACCTAGAGACGGAGACTCAGTCTCCTGACCTTGGTACCACTGCGCCTTTTTGCATGCTGGAACTGGCCTCCGTCTCGGAAAGACAGAGGTCTATATCCCGGACACCCTCTCCCAGCTCATTCGGACAGCTTTCATCCCATCTCCGGGAAAGAAGTTCATTGTCTCGGACTTCTCTGCCATCGAGTGCCGGGTTCTCGCCTGGTATGCGGGAGAACAGTGGGTGCTCGATACCTTTGCCAAAGGCGGAGACATTTACTGTGCGACCGCTGAGAAGATGTTCCACGTCCCGGTGAAGAAGCACGGCATCAATGGCGAGCTTCGCCAGAAAGGGAAGCAGGCAACTTTATCTTGTGGATACGGTGGCTCAGTCGGTGCGCTCAAGGCAATGGGTGCACTGGAAGCCGGTATGACGGAGGAGGAGCTGCAGCCTCTGGTCGCTGCGTGGCGACAGGCCAATCCGCATATTGTGAAGTTCTGGTGGGACATCGACCGAGCCGCTATGCGGACGGTCACGATGCACACCACAGAACGGATCAAGGGACTCACCTTCTCCTATCGATCTGGGATGCTCTTTATCAAGCTTCCCTCCGGCAGGAGGCTCGCCTATGTGAAACCACGTATCGGTCAGAACAAATTCGGCAGCGACTGTATCACCTATGAAGGGATCGGCACCACAAAAAAGTGGGAGCGACTTGAGACCTATGGTCCAAAGCTCGCCGAGAACATCGTGCAGGCGACCAGCCGGGATCTCCTCTGCTACGCCATGCGGACACTTCGCTGCTGCAAGATCGAGATGCACATTCACGATGAACTCGTAATCGAAGCCGATCCCCGTATGTCACAGGCAAAGCTCTCAGAGCTGATGGGCAATACCCCACCCTGGGCCGACGGCCTTCTCCTCCGCGCCGACGGCTACGAATCAGAATTTTATAAAAAAGATTAAAAAAATAGCCTCAGCTGTGATCTGGCTGAGGCTGTATTGTTAGCCCTTCTCAAGGGCTATTTGATGAATAGCATTTACAATTGCTTCAATCTGGGAAATATATTCTTCAACATCGTTCTTACAAATGTCCTGTTGAACCGCTGATGCATGGCTACGATCATTTTGATGTGCTATCGCATTTCGTCTTGCGAATAAATTCTTGACTATTTCAGTACCCTTTTTCACCGATTCCTCTTGACTCCCAGTTGGAAATGCTCGCTCCATTACAGCACTATAACCAATCCCGATAAGGTTTAACTGCTGTCTCATGCTTTCATGCGATAAAAAGACATCTCTTGAGAACCGTTCATTTAAATACTCAAAGAACCAGTCTTTTGATTGCGATGCTGCAATTGCCTCCTCTACCTTACCCATCGGAACCATTATTGAATCGTATTTATCGGTTTTCTCCCACCGACCGGTAAACATCCGAAAAAGGCAATATTTGCTCATCTCGTGAATGAAAAAGTCAAGCAGTCCTTCTGCCAAAACCATTTGTGAGCGCCAAATTATTTTACATCCGACTATTTCATCTTTATTCTCTAAAGACTCTGCTACAACGTACTGATCTTTAAGAGCCGCCATGCTTTCCGAAAAATGCTGTGTGATTTCATCTAATGAAAATTGTATAGGCGGCTCTATAGGTGTTGCTTCTCGTTGATTCTCTTTTCTAGGAGACAAAGATAAATCCCGTTTTTTTGCCATACGCTTCACCCCCGCTTACATTTTTGAAACGATATTGGCAAAATCAAGATTTAGCATAGGTATGGCCCCATATTTTCCAGCGATATATCCCTTTCCAAAGTTTTCTTCTTTCCTCACATTTTTTATCTCGGCAAGGGAATACAGATCCGTTGATCGGTCTTCCTTCTTCATCTCTGTAAACCATATTTGATCACGTCTAAAGAGATCAAGATTTAATAGACCTGTTTCATGGGTTGTAAATATCATTTGAGCAAATTTGTTGCTATCCACATTCACAAATAATTTTACCAATCCAAATACCAACGATTCATGTAAACTCGATTCTAGCTCATCGCATACAAGGACCTTACCATTAACAATGATATCGATCAGTGGGCATAAAACAGAAAACAGTTTTCGAATACCGGTCGACTCTTCCTGCATTAGGTCAGTTTCAAAAGCATCATAAATAACCTTTGCTGTTATTGCATCGACATTGTTCTGCAGCAATAGTGCTTTATATTTGTCAGACAAAAAATCTGGGAGCTCTGACGACTCCAGCTTTTTCTGATCAATTGAAACCTGAATATCCTTTATACCCGTGCCCAATTCTGAAAGGAAAGCAATTACAGCATCTTTCATTTTAGGGTTATTGTGCATCTGATAAAGAGAGTAATTCATCCATTGATCCTGATTACCCGGGCCATAAACAACTAATTCATCATTAAAAAAGTTGTAAGCATCAAGTACAGCAGGAACTGCACTAAAATTCGCAGCGCACGAAAGTAATAGCCTGTTCGGCTTTAATACATCCTTGCAAGCGGAGAACTTTCCTCTGAATTTGCTGCCAGCGCTGAATTTTTCACCTGATCTTTCAAAGATTTTTGTTTGACGGTTGTTTGGAAAGTAATACAAGTACTCATCTGTAACAAGAAGATTTTTCAATGAGAAACCAAATACATATCGAACACCCTTTGTTATAAATTGGACGCGATATGTGCTTTCCTTTTGCGTACCATCCAATTTGTGCGGGATCTGTCGAATACCTTGCCCTGGCTGATGATTAATACTGTTAATTACAAGGTTTCGTACAAATGAGATAGCATCAATAAAATTACTTTTTCCAGATCCATTAGCGCCATATATCACCGCAGATTTTAACACACGAATTCCAGATACTTCGTAAACTTTTCCTTCAAGCGTGTTATCTTTGCCCGCCAAGGTAGAAAATAACACCTCGCTACGAATGGACTTATGATTAGAGCAAGAGAATTCAAGCAGCATGATATTTCCTCCTTTCTTGACCAGGTGCGTATATTGTAGCACCTATATTACCATTTAGCAACCGTATTTGCTATATTTTATGCAAATCAGCGGTTTAAATTTCCATAAATTGGTTTTGAAATAAGTTCTAACTTTCTTCGTCAATTCCTGCCTGCCACCTCCATTGGGTGTTGTAGGCAGGACTTTTTTTATCTCCAGGAAAGGAGGACTTTTTCATGATCGATACCAATCAAGAAGGCTATGCCGACCCGACTGCCTCGGCAGCGCTGCGAAACATTGGATGCAGTGACAAGCCGCAATTCCCATTCATGCCGATCGTCTTCATCTGCTCACCTTATGCAAGTGATCCGGACGGCAACACCATCAAAGCCCGCGACTACAGCCGCTTTGCTGCCTGTCACGGCTACATCCCCTTTGCTCCGCATCTTCTGTTTCCGCAGTTTCTCGATGATACGGACGAGACAGAGCGTGCCTTGGGGCTTCACTTCGGCAGGGCATTTCTTCCCAAGTGCGCTGAGGTCTGGGTCATCGGAGACGATATCACCCCTGGCATGCGTGCTGAGATCCGGCAGGCAAAAAGGAAAGACAAATGTATCCGCTATTTCACCACAGATATGGAGGAGGTTTCAAATGTACGAGATTAAAGAAACTTTGAAAGAGATCGACGGCCACTCCGTGATTACCTACCAGAGAGATATTGTTGATCACAACATTCTGGAAGTTGAGGCAGGAACCAACGGCTATCACGGTAAGCCCTATGAAGGCGGCTGCACCTATTTCCGCATCAAGGATGCAGGAAGCACCTGCATGAAAATCAATCTGATTCCGAACCATTACAACGCACCGGAATTTGAAGTGATTCTTGCCGGGGATTCCGAACTCGACACCATCATCGAAGCTCTGAAGTTCATCACACAGGCACTGGAAGACGGCAGGAAGGAGGTCTTTGACTGATGTTTACGCTCTATCATGCTGACGTGCTCGGTGTTGCAGATAACTGCCTGTACCCGCATGCTATCGAGATCACGGATAAGGATAGCCTCGTACAGGCTGTGTGCCACGACTATGTATGCGCTTCCTACAAGAACAGCTACCGCAGCAATGACAACTTCCTCTCTTCCGATTGTCTTCCGGTCGATTGCGACAACGACCACTCCGACGATCCGGAGGAATGGATCACTCCCTCTGACGTTGCGGAGGCTTTTCCCGGCGTCGCTTTCGCTGTCCATTACAGCAGGCACAACGGAAAGCCGAAGAACGGCAAGAAGGCAAGACCGAAATTCCACGTGCTTTTTAAGGTCACAGGACAGACAAATGCAGAGGCTTACAGCAACCTGAAAAAACAGGTGAACGCCTATTTCCCCTACTTCGATACCAAAGCTCTTGACGCAGCCCGTTTCTTCTTCGGCACCAAGAATCCGAAGGTTGAAATCTTTGATGGACCAATGGCGCTCGATACCTTCCTAGCTGACAGTGATGACTTTGATCAGGAACTGGCACAGGGCACTTACGGCAGCACCACCATCCCGCAGGGAAGTCGCAACACCACTATGAGTCATATCGCTGGCAGGATTTTAAAGCGGTTCGGAGATACAGACGAGGCGCATGAACATTTCCTCGAAGCAGCAAGAAACTGCGATCCGCCTCTTGGGGAGCATGAACTTTCGGTCATCTGGCAGAGCGCCAGACGTTTCTTCGGAAAGATCAGCCAGGCAGCGGACTACATTCCTCCGGAACAGTACAACCAGGAGCTTCTCCTGAAACCAGGCGATTACTCGGATGTCGGGCAGGCTACTGTCCTTTCCCGCGAGTACCGCAAGAAGCTCCGCTATTCCCCGGCTACAGACTTCATCGTCTACAACGACTCCTTCTGGGAAGAATCCAAGCCGAAGGCACAGGCTGTTGCTCAGGAGCTTACGGCAAGGCAGCTGGAAGAAGCTGAAGTCGAAATCAAGAAGTGTACGGACGAGATGGTGAAGAACGGTGCCTGGGAACTGCTCGCTTCGATGGGACCGAAGAAGGCGGCCCTTGCCATGAGTCCGGCACAGACCCGGTCCTATAACAAATACTCGCATGCCTGCGCTTACCGCGCTTTTGCCATCAAGCGCCGGGACTCCAAGTACATCACCGCTGCCCTGAAGGAGACTCACCCGATGGTGGAGATCGACCAGCGGGACCTGGATGCCGACGAGTTTCTCTTAAACACACCCTCCTACACCTATGATCTCTCCAAAGGGATCTCTGCCTTCCATGAGCATACACCGGATGACTTTATCACCAAGCAGACCAGTGTAGACCCGAATACAGAAAACATGGACGTCTGGCAGAAGGCACTCGATACTTTCTTCCTCGGTGATAAGGAGCTGACAAGTTATGTGCAGGAGATCGCCGGGCTTGCCTCCATCGGAAAGGTCTGTGTGGAAGCGCTGATCATCGCCTACGGGGAAGGACGAAATGGAAAGTCTACCTTCTGGAATACGATCGCCAGGGTACTCGGCACTTACTCCGGCAACATGTCGGCAGACACCTTGACGGTCGGCTGCAAGCGGAACGTGAAACCGGAGCTGGCAGAGGCAAAAGGCAAACGGCTCCTCATCGCAGCCGAGCTTGAGGAAGGCATGCGTCTTTCCACCTCCAACGTCAAGCAGCTCTGCTCCACAGACGAGATCTACGCAGAGAAAAAGTACAAGGACCCCTTCTCCTATGTACCGACGCACACGTTGGTCCTCTATACCAATCACCTGCCAAAGGTCGGTGCGCTGGATGAAGGCACATGGAGACGTCTTATCGTGATCCCATTCAATGCCGTCCTGGAAGGCAAATCAGACATCAAGAACTATGCCGACTATCTCTACAACAAGTGTGGCGGTGCCATCCTCACCTGGATCATCGAAGGAGCAAAGCGTGTCATCGCGAAGGACTACCAGATCGAAAAGCCAAGAGTCGTACAGGATGCCATCAGCCGCTACCGCGAAAACAATGACTGGCTCTCACAGTTTCTTGATGAGTGCTGTGAGCAGGATAAGACCTACTCGGAAAAGTCCGGTGATTTCTACAACGCCTACCGCAGCTACTGTCTTGCCATCGGCGAATACATCCGCAGCACAACAGACTTCTATACCGTCATTGAGGCAGCTGGCTTTGAAAAGCGGAAAACCAACAAGGGCTCCTTCATTTACGGAGTCCGCCTGAAACCTGATTTTTTGAAAGAGTGACGGTCGGTGACCATCATATCTGAAACTTCTCTTAGGGGTGATTTTTAAGCCCCTACGGAAACACCTATCATGATTACCACTTTGATGAGAAAAATGACTCCGGCGACGCCAAGATCTATCTGACCAAATATAAGTATTCTGATCTGTCCTTTACGGCTGAGGCTGAGCAGGTGATCACGC
>Ga0256406_1001221_pt1 | contig 42393 bp, 37 predicted proteins | sample RumenRJG_03DNA_FD_185986 | JGI IMG/M metagenome (GOLD analysis project Ga0256406, IMG submission 185986) | Bovine rumen microbial communities from Lethbridge, Alberta, Canada - RJG_03 | ecosystem: Host-associated > Mammals > Digestive system > Stomach > Rumen | place: Canada: Alberta | collected... | reverse complement strand
GCCTCCTTTTTCAGAAAGCGTACCAAACGTCGCGTTTTCCGCCAGCCCGGCGTAGATGCCATCGGGGTTTTTCCGGCGGCTGGCATCGATTATTCGATGGCGCGCGAAAAACCATGGAACTCAAGTTCGAAAACGCCTTCCATAAATCCAGGGTTTTGCTAAACTACTTGTCGAAGAACGTCCCGCTGCGAAGCATGCCCCAGATGCACACCAGGAGCTTCCTGCAGGCCGCCGTCGCAGCCGCCTTGTGGCAAAGGCCGCTGCTTTTCTTTTTCGAGTAGAATTCGGTTATCGCGTTGGACGCTTTGCGCATCGCCACGTTCTCCACGACCAGGTATAGGTATTTCCTTAAGAACGCGTTCCCTTTCCTGGCTATGGAATAATGCAGGCCGCCGTTCCTGCCCGACTGGAGGATCGTCGGGTCCGGCCCCGCGTATGCGACCAAGCCGTTCCGGCAGGAGAACCTCGACGGCTCCCCTATCTCCGCGCAAAGCAACGCGGCCAGGACGTCGCCCGTCCCGTCGATGGACAGGATCTGGGCGAAATGGGGGAGCTCCTTGGCCAAGGCGATCAGCTTTTCGGTCGCCTCGTCCAACGCCTCCATGTCCCGTTTGACGTCCGACATGGCGGACATGAGGCCATCGACTTCGCCGTCGTCCGGGGAGCATCCGCTCAGGGCGTCCTTCGCGTAGGCGATCAGCTTTGACGCCGCATCTTGCCTCGAAACTCCGCCGACTCGGATTCTGGCCCCATCCATCGCCTTGGCGATGGATTCCCCCTTCGCCTTCGCGAGCCTCTCGGGATGCTTGTATTTCCCGACCGCCCACATCGCGTATCCGGAGAACGGATCGCACGCCTCATCCAATAAAGGCCAGACGCAGTCGAGGCTTTTCCTGTATTGGTTCTTCGACGCGACCAGCCTGTCCGCGATCGCGGCCCTTCTTCGCGAGAGCGAATACAGCTGGGAATAAAGGGAGGATTTGGGCGTGGCCCTCCTCAGGCTTCTGGTGTAGGCGGCCTCCGCTACCACCCCGCAGTCCAGGGCATCCGTCTTCGTCGGCCTGACCCTGCTTTTCCTGACCTTCGCCGACTCCAAAGGCGATATTAGGCAGACCTCCAGCCCCAGCGATTCCGCCCACCTTATGGCGGGCTTGGAATAGACGCCGGTGGATTCCATGACCACCTTCGGCTTCGCTCCGGTCTTCCGCTCCAGCGTTTCGGAGATCCCCTCCGCGGCCGCCATCCCGCTTTTCGTATGCGCCACCTTGCTCGGCCTGCCAAGCGGCTCCCCGAAGGAAACGAAGCCCTGGCAACGGCTGCATCCCTTCGAGACGTCGAAGGCCAATATGGGCGCTTCACCGTCTATCATCTCATAGACCGTCCTTTCCGGCATTTGGATCGCTCCCGTGATCCGCGTTCGTCCGTTGGCGCCGCTTTTTCCTAAGATGTACTCGCGATAACAGGATGTTTCGCATTAGGGTTAAACGCGCTCCTCCAAAGGCGCGGACCGCGCATTTTCTTTTCCGAGCATATGCTCAAAAGCCCCGCGCGCTGATCCGCCATTCCCCTTGCATGCCTGCAAAGGGAAAGCCGAGGCCATGGCCTCTCTCCGGGAATCCGAGAGGGATATTACCCTTGATACGGATTGTTCATAGGAGGGAAACTACTTCCTCGGCTCTAAGTGTAGGAAAATCCCCTTTCGGGGCTAATCGGTGGAAATGAGGGTTATCTGCCCTCTTTTTCGACCATCATCATCTCTTCAACACGCCTGGCGTGGCGTCCGCCGGCGAAAGGAGTCTTGAGGAAGACGTCCACGCGGGGCATGACTTCTTCCGGCTTCATGAATCCGCCGGCGAAGGCAATCATGTTCGCGTCGTTGTGTTCCCTTAATTTCTCGCTCACTTCATCGTTATAGCCGATGCCGCAGCGGATGCCTTTCACCTTGTTGGCCGTCATGCAGACGCCTTCGGCGCTGGTGCAGCAAACGATGCCGAATTCGGCTTTTCCGTCCGCGACATCATCCGCCGCCTTACGGGCAAAGAGAGGGTAGTCAACGGAATCGTGGGAATAAGTCCCTTCATCCAAAACTTCATAGCCCCCTTCCTTTAAGTGGGCGATGATGGCTTCCTTTAAATCAAAGCCGCCGTGGTCTGAAGCGATAGCGATCTTCATATTCATTTTTCTCCTTTCCAAGTCTTTTCGATGTCTTCGAAGGGGATGGGCCCCGGACGAACTAACGTAATGGCATCTTCCGAACCGATGTTGACGATCGTCGAGGCAATGCGGGAGGTGCAATTCCCCTTCACGATGCCTGAGACTTCGCCTTGGAAGGTGTGGTAGGTCTCTTCGAAGGAAGTGGAAGTCGGGTCGCCTGAGTGATTGGCGCTTGTCACAAGAAGCGGATCCCCCACCTCGCGGATCAAAGAAAGAACGAAGGGGCTATCAGGGATGCGGATCCCGATTAAGGGGGTGCCCAAGGTCAGCCAATGGGGAAGCCCCTCTTTGGCCTTGCACAAAACGGTGATCTGTCCCGGCATGTAAGTTTCCATGACACGGCGGGCTTTCTCGCCAATCACGACGAAGCGTTCCGCCTCTTCTAACGTGGCAGTCATCATCGAGAAGGGTTTCGTCGGCGGGCGCCTCTTAGCGGCAACAAGCTTTTCAAAGGCGGCTTCTTGGGTCGCGATGACGCCGATTCCGTAGACCGTCTCGGTCGGAAAGCACACCACCTCGCCCTTTCGAAGCGCGGCGGCGCATTCGGATCGATCTTTCTCTTCCCAAATTTTGGTTTCCATATCTTTTCGCCTCAGGATAAGTAAATGAACAAAAAGCGGAGAAGGCCATCTAAATCGTTAATGAACTCGTACTCGTAATTCTCCAGGTAGGTGGCCATGAGATCCGTGAGATAGTCTTTGAGGTCGTAGCCGATTTCAAAGCACATGAGCAGCGACCCCCGCTTCACCTTTTTGTAGTCGCGGAAGATTTTCTCGTAAACCGAATGGGCCTTATCGAGGTAGAGGGCCTCCGCGGGCTCATAGTTTTTCACCGAGGGCTGCACCTCATCATGGTTGAGGATATAAGGAGGATTGGACACGATGAGGTCCAAAGCCATATTGGCTTCGATATAGGGGGATAAAGCATCTCCTTCTAATGTCGTGACATGGACTCCGTTGGAGGCAAAGTTCTTCTTGGCGACTTCCAAAGCCCCCTTAGAGATGTCGCTGGCGGACATCAAAAGATGCGGGAACAAACTCTTTAGGGCAATCGCGATGGCGCCAGAGCCAGTTCCGATGTCTGCCCCAACCAGATAATTTCGGGCATCGAAGTAACGGGGGAACTCTTGGCTGATTTTGGAAACCAGCTCCTCCGTCTCGAGACGTGGGATTAAAACCCGCTGGTCGACATAGAGCTTATGGCCAAGGAATTCCGCCTCGTTGATAACGTATTCCACAGGCTCGTCTTTAGCCAATCGTTCAAATCCGCGTTCAAATTCTTCTTGGTTTTTCACTTCGTCATCTTGGCGAAGCAAAATATCAATCTGCTCGGGGTAGCCTTGGAGGTGTGCCAAAAGGACGCGGATGTCCTGGGAGCGGACTCCTAAGGGCTTGCCACGCTGAACGGCTGCCCGATAAAGCTCACCGACTTTGGGCATCTTCTTTCTCCTGTTCGAGGAGTTTTTGCTCCTGGTCGAAATGGATGAGGGCGTCGATGATCTCATCAAGTTCCCCCTCCATGACGCGGTCCAACTTCTGGATGGTGAAACCGATTCGATGGTCGGTGACGCGGTTTTGCGGGTAGTTGTAGGTGCGGATTTTCTCGCTCCTCTCACCCGTTCCCACCTTGAGTTTTCTCTCGGTGGCCCGCTTCTCGTCCTCCATGCCCTGATAATAAGCAGCCACTTTGGCGCGAATCATCTGCATGGCGATTTCCTTATTCTGCAATTGGGCTTTCTCGGTTTGGCAAGAGACGACCAAGCCCGTGGGGAGGTGGGTGATGCGGACGGCCGATTCGGTCTTATTGACGTTCTGCCCACCAGCTCCTTGGGAATGATAGGTATCGATCTTGAGGTCAGAAGGGTTAATGTGGACGTCCACTTCTTGGGCTTCGGGCATCACCAAAACGGTGGCCGTGGAGGTGTGAATTCTTCCCTGGGCTTCGGTTTTAGGAACCCGTTGGACGCGGTGGGCGCCTGACTCGTACTTTAATTTCGAATAGACGTTCTCCCCCTTAACCATGAAGGAAACGTAGGAATATCCTCCGGCGGCACCTAACGAAGCATCCAAAAGCTTGATGCTCCATCCCTGCCGTTCGGCGTATTTCGTATACATTCGGAGCAAATCGCCGGCAAAAAGGTTGGCTTCATCGCCGCCGACGGCCCCGCGAATCTCCACGATGATGTTCTTGGAATCGTTGGGGTCATGGGGAAGCAAGGCGATTTTGAAGTCTTCCTCCATCTTGGCGAGCTTCTCCGAATCGGCTTTCTTTTCCTCTTTGGCGAAACCAACCAGCTCGGGATCGTCGGAAGATTCCATTTCGATGGCGTCCGCGAGGTCAGCCTCAATCTTTTTGTATTCTTGATAGTCGCGGAAGGGCTTTTCAAGCTGGGCCCTCTCTTTGCTTAGCTTGGTCAAGCGGGCCACGTCGTTAGCGATATCCGCGGAGGAAAGCTCCTCTTCGATTTCCCCGAAGCGTTTGCTGATCGCTTCGAGCCTTTTGCGCATGCTTTCTTCCATCACGCCGCGATTATACCATTCTCCTTAGAAACGCCCTAGATTGCACTAGTCCAACAAGCCCCCTGTCCGCTATAATTTCATGGCTAGCCATGGCATATCGAGCACTCTACAACAAATACCGTCCCCAAACCTTTGACGAGGTAGTTGGACAAGAAGGGATCGTTAAAACCCTTAAAAACGCAATCACAACCGACCATCTAGCGCACGCCTATCTTTTCACCGGCCCCCGCGGCACGGGAAAGACGACGATGGCCCGCCTTTTGGCGAAGGCTTTAAACTGCGAAGAAGGCATGGGGCATCAATGCAACCACTGCTCCAACTGCGAAGCCATCACCAATGGCTCCCATCCTGACGTCGCCGAAATCGATGCCGCCTCGAATAACGGCGTCGACCAAGTGAGGGAATTAATTTCCAACGTCCGTTACGCGCCGATCAAAGGCCGTTATAAGGTCTACATCATCGACGAAGTCCACATGATGTCCGCGGGCGCTTTCAACGCCTTATTGAAGACCTTGGAAGAGCCGCCCGAGCGGGTGCTCTTCATCTTGGCGACCACCGAACCGCATAAGGTGCTCCCAACGATCTTGTCGCGTTGCCAACGTTTCGACTTCGCGAAAATCCCCGATGAGCAAATCAAAGTCCATCTGGAGGACATCCTCCAAAAAGAAGGGGTTGCCTACGAAGAACCCGCGCTGGACGACGTGGTCTCCCTCGCCGACGGCGGCATGAGGGATGCCTTATCCATCTTGGAGCAAGTCCTCGCCTATTCGGGCAGCAAGATGACGGAGGCCGACGTCCTCACTTTGTTTGGCTTAACCAGCAACGCCCAAAAGGCGGAGCTATTAAAGCTAGCCGCCGAAGGGGATGTATCCACCCTTTTAAACGAACTCGATGGCTTCGTCGCCGGCGGAATCGACATCCAAAGGTTAAGCGCAAGCCTGCTCGACTTCCTGAAGGATCTGCTCATCTACGAAAAGACGCACGACCCGAAGCTTTTGTCCTCGTTAAAAGAAAACGAGGCGAAAGACCTCGTCTCCTCCATCGACCCCGCGACGGCCAATGCGATGATTGGCATCCTCCTCGATGCCCAGGCGCAGTTTAAAAGCGTCTCCAACATCCGTTCCCTCTTTGAACTAACCATGCTTCGGCTGGCCAACGTCAAAGAGGCACAAAAAGTGACCGCTGCCGCGCCGATCGTTCCAACCCCCGCCGCCCCGCAAGCAACCCCTAAAGCCGTCGCGCCAAAACCCGCGAGGCCCCGTTCCTTCCCCGCGGCCGACGACGTGCCGCTCTTCGCCAAGCCGGCGGAACCTTCTCCCCAAAAGGAAGAGGCTCCCCAAGTGGCTCCGCAGCCTGCCTCTCTTAAGGCGGAAGACATCAAGAATCCTTCTTTGACGAACGAAGGGGATTCCTATGAGTTAGAGGAAGACACCGTGATGCAAATCATGGTCTTAGGCGCCGGCAACAAAGAGGAACGCCGCGCCTTGGCCAGCAATTGGTCGCAGTTAGAAGGCTTAAAAGACCATCCCACGGTTGGTACGTTGGCTTCCCTCCTTTCCGAAGGAAGGCCGTTCTGCCTTTGCAAAGAGGCGCTTCTATTGACCTTCAATTTCTCCCGACTCAAGGAGAAGACCAACATCAAGGCAAATCAGCCCGCCATCGAGGCGATGGTCTCTCAGTTGATTGGCCGCAAGGTGTTCGTCTACGGATTGGACCGGATGGACACCAACAAGTATTACCAAGACTTCATCAACCGCCAGCAGGTCAACAAACTGCCGAAGAAAGAAGACATCCAACTTGTTTTGCCAAGCGCATCATAAACAAAGGAGAACACCATGAATCAAACCCAGCAATTGCTTGCCCAAGCCCACCGCATGAGGAAGGAATTAGACAAAGCCCAAGCCCAATTGGACGCGAAAGAATTCACCGTCGAAAAGAACGGCATGGTCAAAGTCGTCGTCCTAGGAAACCGCCACGTCAAATCCATTGAGATCGATCCCGATGCGATGAGCGAAGACAACAAGGAAATGGTGGAAGAAGCCATTGCCCTCGCCATCAACGAGGCGATGGATCAAATCACCGAAGAGAAGGACGAGATGGAGGAAAGGATCACCGGCCAGACCGGCGGATTTGGCTTCTGATGAAGGAGCTCCCCACCTACCAAGCCCTCGTTGATTCCTTCGCTAAGCTCCCCGGAATAGGCGTGAAAAGCGCCGAACGGATGGCCTACGCGGTTTTGGAAATGGACGAGAACGACGCCCAAGAGTTCGCCGAAGCCATCAAAAACGCCAAAGAGAAGGTGCACCGCTGCCCGCGCTGCGGCATCTACACCGAAAACGAGCTCTGCGAGATTTGCTCGGACCCCGAACGCGATCACAAAACCTGCATCGTGGTCAGTTACAACAAAGACGCCCTCGCCTTCGAACGCCTTGGCTCCTACCATGGCGTCTACCACGTCTTAGGCGGCGTTTTAGCCCCCTCCAAAGGCGTCGGGGCAGACGATTTGACCTTCGATGCCCTGCTAAAGCGGATTCCCGCGGAGGGGATTCAGGAGATCATCGTGGCCACCAGCCCCACCATCGAAGGGGAGACCACCTCTTTGTTCTTGTCGAAGCTATTGGAAGGATCCAACGTCAACGTCACCCGTCTGGCCTATGGTCTTCCGATGGGCGCCTCTTTGGACTTCGCGGATTCCTTGACTCTCACGAAGGCGCTAGAGGGGAGGAAAAAGATATGAAGCAAGGCTTATTCGTCACCTTTGAAGGCGGAGAGGGCTCGGGAAAGAGCTCCTGCTTAGCCAGATTGGCCACCCGTTTTGAGAAAGAGGGAGTGTCTTTCATCAAAACCAGGGAACCCGGTGGTACCCCCATCGCCGAGGAGATCCGTAACGTCATCCTCGACAAGAAGAACACCAAGATGGACCCTCGAACGGAGGCTTTGCTTTACGCCGCCTCGAGGAGGCAGCACCTCGTCGAGAAGATTTGGCCCGCCCTCAAAGAGGGAAAACTCGTCCTCTGCGACCGCTTCCTTGATTCCTCGCTTGCTTATCAAGGGGTCGCACGCGGCTTGGGGATCGATAACGTCCTCAACGTCAACCTCTTCGCCACGGAAGGAAGCTACCCCGATTTGACTTTGTTCTTTGACCTCGACCCCAAAATCGGCCTCGCCCGCATCGCGGCGAACGAGCAACGCGAAGTGAACCGCTTGGACCTTGAGAAGCTGGAGTTCCACGAGAAGGTGAGGGCGGCCTTCCAAACGTTGATGGACCGTTACCCGGAGCGCTTCGTGAAGATCGATGCCTCGAAATCGCCTGAGGAAGTCGCCGAAGCCGCCTATCAAGCCATCCATAGCCGCCTATGAAGGTAAAGGAGTACGTCGAGAAAAAGCAGCCGATTTTGTACCGCGTTTTTTCGAATGCTCTGACCGCCCATAAGTTAACCCATTCTTATCTCCTGCTTGGTGAGCCAGGAATCCCCCTAAAGGAAGTCGCCATCTATTTAGCGAAGTCGATCCTCTGCGAGCATCCTTCCCCCTTGGCCGATGACACCTGCTTGACTTGCCGCCGGATTTCTCGGGGAGAGTATTTGGATTTCCGCTTCCTCGACGGCTCTTCTTCCGACATCAAGAAGGAGGATGTGGAGGAGCTGGTTTCCGCTTTCTCCGCCACGTCGATGGAACGCCAAGGCATCAAGGTTTACGTCGTCCACCGCGCAGAGAACTGCACCCCCGAGGCGGTTAACTCCCTTTTGAAGTTCCTGGAGGAACCCACGCCGAACACCTACGCCATCTTGACCGCGGAGAACGAGAGCAAGCTATTGCCCACCATCATCTCCCGCTGCCAAAAGATTCGGCTGAAACTCGTAAACCGGTTTGAAGTGATCGAAGAGGCCCAAGCCCTAGGCGTCTCCCAAGACGACGCGGAGATCCTCTCTTACTTCTATAACGACGCCTCCTTGATTCAAGAGAAGGCGGACGAGGAGTCCTACCACGTGGCCAAAGCCGCGATCGATAGCTTCCTTGGCTCTCTTCTCGAGGGGAAAGAGGAAGCGCGCTTCTCGATGGAAAACGACGTCATTCCCGTCTTAACCGATAAGGCGAGTGTCCGCTTCTTCTTCGATTTGCTTACGCTTTTCTTCCAAGATTTGGCCAGGAAAAGCGCGGGCGATGAAGTCAAATTAGCAGCATATGATAAGATATTAGACGCGTTGGCGGGGAAATTGCCCCATGTAGGCCAATCCCTCCTCGCCATCATGACCCTTCGCGGCGAAATTGAATGGAACGTGAATAACGCCCTCCTCCTCACCCACCTCGCCACGATTCTCACGGAGGAAAAACTATGATCGAAGAAGAAGATACAAAATATTTCGTCGGCGTGAAGTTAGACGGGACGAGCAAGTCCTACTATTTCTCCACCGAAGACGGCGATTTAAAAATCGGCGATCCCGTGGTCGTGGAAACCGTCTCTGGCTTAGAAATGGGCCACGTCAGCGGCCTTCCGCGCGACATGAGCCTTTATAAGAGCAACTTGCTCCTTAAGCCCGTGCTCCGTAAAGCCACCCAAGACGACATCGACGATTACGAATTCAACCTCGAGGAGTCCAAGCGCGCCCTTCGCCTTGCCGAGCAAGACATCCGCGAACTGGGCCTCCCGATGAACCACCTGACGGCGAATTACACGCTGGATGGGGAGCAGGTCACCATCACCTACACCTCCGATGGGCGCGTGGACTTCCGCGAACTCCTCAAGATTTTGGCGGGGCAACTCCACTGCCGCATCAACTTGAGGCAGATCGCCCCGCGCGATAAGGCCAAGGCCATCGGCGGCATCGGCACCTGCGGCCTTCCCCTTTGCTGCAGCACCTTCCTCACCGATTTCGAGGGCATCAGCATCTCCCGCGCGAAGAATCAGATGCTCACCATCAACGTCCCCAAGCTTTCGGGGCCCTGCGGCAAGCTCATCTGCTGCCTCCTTTTCGAAGACGACATGTACACCGAAGCCAAGAAAGAGTTCCCCCGCATCGGCACGGTGGTCCATATGGAAGATGGGGATTATACGGTCTCCAGCTTCAACATCTTGTCCCGCCAGGTGAAGCTAACGGGCAAAGAGTCCATCCGCTATCTTTCTTTGGAAGATACCAAGGACGCGATCGCCGGCGTCTATAAGCCAAACGCCAAGCCCATGGTCTCCGAAACTGCCGCGCCAGAGACGGGGACGAGTTGGCTCCACGCCACCGACCAAGGGCACGAAGAACGTTCCGAAAACGGGAAAAACGGGGGACGTCCTGCCCAAAATCAGCAAAACGGCGGCCAAAGGAACAACGGGCAAGGTGGCCGTCACCGCCATCATGGCCACGGCGGGAACAACAACCAAAACGGCAATCGGCCCAATAACAATAACCCCCAACGTCAGCAGAACCCCTCCCAAAATGGCGGGCAGAACCAGCAACGGAACCAAAACCGTAACCGGCACCGCCATAACCCGCAAAGGAACAACCCGCAAAATCAACAAGGGCAAAACGGTGGTTCCACGCCAAAAGGACAATAATCCCCTATGGTGAGCCGCGGGCAGAATTTCCAGGGGGATGCCCCCCTTCTTTATCTCGTAAGCACCCCCATCGGCAACCTTTCCGAATGGTCGCCCCGCGCCATCGAAGTCGTTGGCGAGATGGACTACGTCGCCGCGGAGGATACGAGGAACTCCGCCAAACTATTGGCCCATTTCGGCATCAAGAAGCCGATGATTTCCTGCCATGAGCATAACGAGGAAGAGGCCAGCGCCAAAATCGTCTCCCTTCTTCTCTCGGGCAAGAAGGTTTGCTACATGTCCGACGCGGGCTACCCCGGCGTGAGCGATCCAGGGGAAAGGCTTGTGAAAAATTGCCTAAAAGCCGGCATCCGCGTCTCCACCCTCTCCGGCCCAAGCGCCGCCTTGAATGCTTTAGTCGCCTCTGGCTTATCCACGGCCAGATTCCACTTCATCGGCTTTTTGCCCGCGAAGGATGGCGAGAGGGATGAAACCTTATCCTCGTTAAAGAACGAGGAAGACACCTTGATCTTCTACGAGGCTCCCCATCGGATTGGGAAGACGTTGAAGGCCATGGCCAGCATCCTCGGACCCCGCGAGGCCGTCATCGCCCGTGAACTCACGAAGCAGCATGAGGAATACATCCGCGGAAACCTGCAGGAGTTCTCGGAGTTAGATCCCGACACTTTGCTCGGCGAGATGGTGATCATCGTCTCGGGGACGGAGAAAGAAAAGAATGCATCCATCTCCCCCGAAGAGGCCAAGGCCTATCTCCAAAAGGCCATCGCAGAGGGGATGCTCACGAAGGATGCCATCAAAAAGACCGCCCTTTGGAGCGGCCTTCCGAAGAACGAAATATACGATCTCTACCTTTCGTTAAAGTCTTGAGGCTTGCCTCACTTCCCCTTGGAGGCGGCAGCCTCTTTTTCTTTTTTCCTCCCCACGAGGAAGGAGCCAAGGAAATAGCCGCCCAAGAGGACGACGCCCGCGACGGCGAGAGCAACCCCCTTCTTTAGGTTCGGCGTCTCGTATTTCATCACGTAATGGTGTTTCCCCGCCGGGGCGAAGAAGCCGACGAAGCCCCCATCCAGGCGGCATGTGGTCAGTTTTTGGCCATCCGCGCTCACCTGCCACCCCTGGTCATAGGCAATCTGGGTGACGACGAGTTCTTCTTCGGCGAAGTCGGTGTCGAAGGAGAAAGTATCATGATTGATGGTCTTAACGTTCTTAAGGGCGTAGTCGGAACCAAGGTATTTGCTCATGCTCTCGATGGAGTCGCCGGGATTGGCCGTGCTATAAGCCTCATGACGTTCCTGCATGAAGAGGGAGAAGGCGTTGCTGTCCCAACTGGCGTAGCCATTCGCGGGGCCGTTGGGCTCGAAGACGATGGCCCTGACCCTGCCTTCGGGATAGAAGCCGAAGTAAGCCGAGCTATAGGAATAACCATTCGGAAGGTCTTCCAACGCGTGATATTCAAAGCTCAATAGCTGATAGGTCGCCTTTACCGTCCCATCTTCGTTGAAGGTATCCCCGATGAAGAAGCAGCGCATCGGCGAAGAGGTGGAATAACGGAGGGTGAAGTAAGCGCCCGTGGGGTCTTCGTTGAAGTAGTCGCCATATTCGGGAAGGAAGGTGAGGTGACCCGTGTCGCGCGGGACTTTGATGGTGCCCGTCTCCGGCTGAACGCTTCCCGAATAGGTGCCGTTTTGCAAGAAGTAAGCCGGTCCTTGGTCCCAGTGCTCGCCATGGACGTAATACGTCTTTCCGTCCGCGCCGGTGGCGAGGTCGTAGTCCAAGAACAAATCGCCTTTCTCGGCGTCGGTGTTATAGAGGGAGATCTTGTATTTGCTGGTGCCTAGGCGGCGGTTGACGTAACGGTTCGAAGAATAACTGGGCGCCCCTTGGATGGCCGTGAAGCCTTCGGGGAGGGTGAAGTCATCGTCCACGATGGCCCCATCGATCATGACGTCTTCGTTACGCATCACCTCGAAGGCGCCTTGGAGGCCGCCGGAGTTTTGGAAGAAGGAGTTCGCGTAGTGGCTCTGCGGGTATTCGGTTGCCGCGCCGATGCGGTAAATCTTGCTCTTATCGACCGCGTGCCCCAAGGTGGGAATGCTATCGGAAGGGCGCTGGTAGACTTCGTATTGGCCGTTTTCGTAGATGAGCTTCGATCCCCAAGGCGCGTTATGGCCTTGGAATTCGCCGTATCCGTCTTTGCGGATCGCGTAATAACGCATGCCCAAGGCGGCGTCCGTCGCGAAGCGCTTGTTCACGTAAGAGCCGGACCAGCTGGGGTTATAGTGCTTTTCCCCATAGCTCTCGCCCCAAGAGCCCGTGTGGGTCATGTGGATCATGAGGGCCAAGGGGGTCACGTTGAAGTTCATCAGGGAGTGGAACGAAGAGGTGCCGTTATACCCAGCGGCGTTTTGGAAGCACTGGGGGTCGTTGACCGAGTCGAAATAGCAACGGTAGAAGTCGTCGTCCTGCTTTTTGATTTTCTGAGAGGCTTCCGTCGCCGCATTCAAAAGATCAGGGCCGCCTTGATAGTAATCGAGGCTATAGCTCATGCCGTAGAAGAAGGAGGCGTTGCCCATGATGATCACTTCGATCGCCATGATGGCGAATAAAGGATAGTAAGAAAGCTTCTTCGCATACTTTCGGAAGGAACGCTTCTTGCTCCTTCCCGCGTAAGTAGAAAGAACGAGGAAAGCTCCATTGAGGAGGACCATGCAAATTTGATAGGGGATGTACCAACCCCTGGGGTCGAGGGTTTCCGTCCATTTGTAGCTGGCGTTGATGGTCGAGCCGTGGATGACGTCTTCGAAGGCCGTCGCGTAGTAAATCGGGAAATAGGTCAGGTTATTGGGGTTATTGAAGGTTTTGCCCTTCAAGACGAGGATGGTGAGGAAATAGGTGAACACCGTCATTCCCAAGGCAAGGAGGGAAGCCACTGAGGTGAACCAAGAGGGCTGCTCTTTGCGGTCGTCGAACGCCCAGCAGCCGTAATAGATGATTTCGGGAATCAAAACGAAGTACCAACGGCCATAGCCATTGCCCGAGAAGGCGAAGAAGCCATAGTAGGCGAAGGTCGTGAAGAGGAGGTAGCAAACGAAGGCCACCGCGACGAGGTGGGACCACTTCTTCTTCCGGATGGAGTTCATGATCGCCAAGAAGAAGAGGATGGCGAAGAGGGTGTAGACGAAAATCGAGCTGGTCCACGCATCATAAGGCGTGCCGCCTTGGCTCCCGAAGGAGGGATACATCAAAGGCAAATAGAGATAAGAACCCGTGGGATAGAAGAAGGAGACCAACGCCATGAGTTCACGCCCGGGGTTCTCGCCCACCTGGGTGAAGAGGAGACGGAAGAACTCGGCGAGGTTCATCGTCTTTAACGAATCCCTTAAGGAATGGAGATACGCGGTCCCGATGGAAGAGGCCCTGCCCGAAAGGGAGGTCTCACGGAAGGAGGGGAGGAAGGACCAAGCGCCGAGCATGAGGCCGACGGCGAAAGCACCAACCCCAAGGAAAATCACCCCCACGTTCCCCTTCCAATTCCTCGTTTTGATGGTTTGGAAGTAACGCCAAAGGGCATAGAGGACACCCCAAATGCACATCGGCACCAGGAGCATGAAGTTCGTAATCTCTTCCAGGAAGATGGCCAAGCAAAGGAGATAGGGCTTCCTTTCCCGCATCGTCTTCTCAATGCCCCATAGGAAGAGGGGCATGTACGTGACGGCGCTTACGAAGCTGGGGAAGCCGACGAAGAAATTGACGTAGCCTGAGAAGGCTAGGGCAACGGCCCCAAGCCTCGCCGTCCATTCGGAGATGCCCATGTACTTCAGGTAGCTCCGCATGAACAAAGCCGCGGCCATGAGCTTGAACCAAGTCATGACGGCCGTCATCTGGGGCATCGAGCTCCGGGGGAAGAGGGCCATGATCGCCACGAACGGGTCGAAGAGGCCGTAATAGGAGTTGGAGCCGATGTTGTCGGTACCTAGATAGGTCGTGTTGTCGTAGAGGATGAAGTGGCCGGTTCGGAAGAACTCATGCCAGGAATCCCAATAGGAGTAATAGAAGCTCACATACTGGATCTCATAGTCCCAGCCATAGAGCTGCGTGAAGTAGTTGGTATAGAGGGAATACCCCATCCAGAGCATGGACAAAACCAAGAGGGCCAAGACGAAGTAAAAGAGGCTATGCGCGTCGAAGAGGAAGGGCATGTGCTTCTTAAAAAACACATACGTCTTGCTCTTCTCGGAATCCGTTTCGGCGCGAGAAACCCGAACGGACTCCGCTTTCGCTGCCATGGGGGCGGTTTCTTTTACGGCGTTTCCTTTCGCTTCGACAACTTTAAGATCAGACTTGGCTTCTTCCATGATGGATCAGGCGTTGCTTTCGCTTGGCTCGGCCTCCTCGCTTCTTACGCCGACGACGTCGTCCACCGGCAGGGAGAAGGCGATGCCCTGCCCTTTGGAGGCGATGCCCGCCTGGAGGTTAATCGCGGCAAGCACCTTATCGCGGATGGCCTCAGGGACGAGGATCATGACGATTTCCTTCTCGGGGGTGATGACGATGCCATAGAATTTCTCGATGTCTTTGTTGCCGGTTCCCTTGGCCGTGATGATGGTGCCGCCGCGCGCCCCCGCGTCGCGGGCCGCATTCATGACGAGGTCGCTGTAACCGTTGTTCACGATGGCAAGGATGGCTTGATAACGCTTCCCCTTCTCGGGAGCCTCTACTACTTCCTTTTTCTCTTCTGGGGCAGCGGCTTCTTTCTTTTCTTCCATCATATCCCCCTCCTTTTTGGCTTTTTTTCCTTTCTTCATCGTCGAATCCAGCGTTTGTAAGTTGGCTAGCATCTTGTATACGGAGACGCCGAGCAAGGCGTCGATGGAGACGAAATAGGAGATCCCTTTGGCGGCGTTGCTCACGGAGAACCTCTTTTCGAGGGCCTTCTTAAACTCGGGCCACTTCTCCTCGCGGAGGACGCCGAAGACCACGTGCTTGCTGGGGCTTACGATGCCAAAGGCCGCGTAGACGTCGTTGGGGGCGCTTCCTCGGCCGTGCGTCGTCAAGGAAAGCGCGCATTCGGATTGGTTGAGCAAGGAAACGATCGCGTCGGATTGGCCGCGGTTGACGACCGTTATGGCCAAGCCTAACTGCTTTAGGCGGTGGTTCTCCTCGTAGGGAATATAGGCGCGTCCGTTATTGGCCATCACGAAGCCTCCTTCCCAAAGTGGATGATCTGATCGTCGTTCTCCTCCACGATCCTCTCGCGGGCACGGCGATAGAGAATGTCTTTCTTCACCTTAACGTATAGGCCCATGAGCTGTAGGACGATTAACGGCATCATGGCGACCATCGCCACGAGGCCAAAACCATATTGATAAATGTCGGTGGTCAAAACGGGGGAACCGCCTTTGTCCAAAAGCCTGCTGTAGGCAAAGCCGATGCAGAAGGGGAGGACGAAGGTCGAGGTCATCGGGCCCGAGGCGACGCCGCCGGAGTCGAAGGCGATGGCCACGTAGATCTTCGGGACGACGAAGGATAGGCCAAGGGCCAAGACATAGCCCGGCACAATGTAATAAAGGATGGAGAACTCGTACTCGGCGCGGATGAGAGCCAGCATGACGGCCGTGCCGATGCCTAAGGCCAGAACGAGAAGAACCGTCTTCGCCTTAATCGTTCCCTCGGAAACCTCCTCGATTTGCTGAGAGAGGACGTGGACGGCCGGCTCGGCCAAGACGCCGAATAGGCCAAAGAGGAAGGCTAAGACGAGAGCGATGGGATAGGCGTCTTGATCGGCGCCGACGGCTTGTCCTAATTTCGAGCCAAGCGGCTTAAACCCGGCGTTCACCGCGGCAAGGAGGGCGACCAAGCCGATGAAGAGGTAGACCATGCCAATGAAGATCTTAATGAGACGCACCGCGGGAATGCGGAGGAAGAGCAAATCATAGATGAGGAAGAAGGCGATGATGGGGAGGATGGCCAAAGCGACCTCCTTCATCGAGCCCAAAACGGCCTGCGCCAAAGAGGCCCCGAAGTCTGCAGGAATGCTATCCATGGGGTACGGGGTGGCGGAAATCGCATCCACGTCCACGAATTGGGCAAGCACCATGACGGCGAGAATCGGGCCAACGGAGCATAGGGCCGTTAAACCGAAGGAGTCATCTCCCCCGCCTTTGGAAGAAGCGGCAACGCCGACGCCGAAGGCAAGGATGAAGGGGACCGTGACCGGGCCCGTGGTGACGCCGCCGGCATCAAAGGCGATCGGCATGAGTTTCGGATCGATGAAGTAGCCCAGGCAGAACACCAAGGCGTAAAAGGCTAGGAACATGATGTTGAGGTTCTTGCGGAAGATGACGCGGAGGACGCCGATCACAAGGAATAAGCCAACCCCGATGCCGATGCTCCATACCACCGCGGTGGAGGAAATCCCATACAGCTGCCCCGAAAGGACGGCCAAATCTGGCTCGGCGATCGTGACGAACACCCCAAGGATGAAGGTCATCGCGATGATGAAAAAAAGGTTTTTCTTCTTCATGAGGGAGCCGCCGACCAATTGGCCGATTTCGGACATGGACTGCTCGGCGCCGACGTTGAAGAGGGCAAGGCCGAAGGCGATGAGGAAAGCGCAGACGCCGAAGGCTAGGAAGTCTTTATCGGTGATTTGGTTGGCCCCACCTTGATAATCGGCGATGTCAGCAAAGACGCCGACCCGATATTTCTCCAAGAGGTAAATCAATAAGACGACGCAGAAAATCGGCAGAACGCTTAGGAAAGATTCACGGAATTTTGCGAGCCAAGCCTTCATGATTTCTTCTCTCCTTGGAAAGAAGCGTTCTTCCTTTGGTAGAAGGGCTTCCTTTGCTCCGCCCGGCGGATCTTCTCCGCCTTTTTGCTCTCGCGGTTCCGGCGCGGGGCTTTCGCGGTCTTCGCTTTTGCCGGCGCGTCCTTGAACATCAGGGTTTTGAACTCATCGGGGAGCGGCGCGTGGAACTTCATGAGTTTACCCGTTTTTGGGTTGATGAGGTCTAATTCGTAGGCGTGCAAGCAGAGCCTTTTTAAGGGGTCGCTTGGCTCGCCATACTTATCATCGCCCGCCACATAGTGTCCCGTATGGCCTAATTGGACACGGATTTGGTTCTTTCGCCCCGTGTCGATGGAGACGTCGAGGAGGCTATAGTCCCCGTTGACGGCCATCGTCTTGTAATGGGTGATGGCCAACTTCCCTTCTTCGGGGCGATCCGTCACGTAGACGAGCTGCATGCTATTTTGGCTTAAATAGTCCTTTAAGGTGCCTTCGGGGGGATTCATTTTCCCCTCGACGATCGCGTAGTAGCCGCGCTTCTTCACGATCTTCTGCCAGGAGTTCTGCAAAGCTTCCCGGATCTCCCAGTTTTTGGCGAAGATCAAAACGCCGGAGGTATCTTCGTCGAGGCGGTGCACGACGAAGATCCTGCCTTTGGGGTCTTTGGCGGTGACATAATCAGAAACCAAACGATAAGCCGTGCGTCCTTTTTCCCGCTCGGTGGCGGTCGAAAGTAGGCCAGAGGGCTTATTGATCACGACGATGTCATCGTCTTCGTAAATAATCGGCAGGTCCTTGCGCGTCCTCTTGGCGATGGGGCGGCTGGAAACCACCACCACATCCTCGGGATAGATGGGGTAGTCGAACTGCGAGACGGGCGCCCCGCCGACGGAGACTTGGTGGTTGGCCAAGATGCGCTTCATGTTTTTCTTGGGGACGTCTGGCATCTTTTCGTACAAAAAAGAAAGGAGGGTGTTCTCGTGATAGACCTCAAATTCGCGGATGGCGTTTGGGTCAACGAGTCCTTTTTTGCTCCGATGCTCTTTCTTGTCGTTCCGGTTCATCCGTCTAATTGTCTTTCATTTGCCCGAAGATAGGTAGCCCCTAAGGGCAGGCAAAATCGTTTTTGCGTCTTCTATCCCCAGATGATAGACCTCGTTTAAGCGCTTCTTGCCACGCTTAGTAAGAGATAGGTCGATGGAGCGAGAAGGGGCGATGAGGAGGCATTTTCCTTCTTTTCCCGAGGCTTCCACCACGTCCATCTCCTGGTTATAGACGGCATCCCAATCCGCGTAAGCCTTCCAAAAGGCGGGGTAGTCGCGGTACATCTTCTTCACCTTACTCGTCCCCTTGGTGGGCTTCCCATCTTCCCTCTTCCGGAAGCCAAGGGGCCTCGTCAAGACCACGACGATCTTGGAATAGCCGTCGCTTGCCGCTCTTTCATAGGGGATCGGATCGGTTGGCCCGCCGTCGAGGAAATGCTTCCCTCCAATCTCTACCGGCTTTGGGGTGACCCTGGGGAGCGAGCTTGAGGCGGCCACCGCGGCATAGATGTCGCGGCAACTGCTCTTCGAGAAGTAAGCGGCTTTGCCCTCTTCGAGGCAAGTCGCGACGGCGGTGAACTCCGTCTGGCTCTTTTGGAATTCCTCTTCGTGAAAGGGGATCTTCTTCGCCACTTGGTTAAAGAGATAATCGAAGTCGAACAAAGAGCCTTTGAAAAGCCAGTTGGTGATCGAGACGAAGCGGGTGGAACGCATGTACTTCATGTAAATCTGATACGTCCTGCCTCGGTCTTGGGAAACGAAGTCCATGCCGTTTAAGGAGCCGGCGGAGGTTCCATAGACCGCATCAAAAGAAATGCCTTCGTCCAATAAGACGTCGAGCACGCCGGCGGTGTATACCCCCCGTATCCCGCCGCCTTGAAGAACCAGTGCTTTCGCTGCCATTTCAAAATTATATCCGCAACCCTAAAATATGGGCATGCTTAAGCGCGCTTTTTCTTCTTTTTTCTTAACCCTGTCCCTCCTCCTTTTGGGCTGCGGGGTTCCCCATATCGCCCCTTCCTCCACGAAGGACAAATCCAGTGCCTCTCAAACCAATTCTTCTTTGCCTCAAAATCCTTCTTCGCCAAGTCAAAGCGCAGAGCCCAGTTCTTCTTCCCCCAGCAGTTCTTCCCTTTCGCCCGTTATTGAAGAGCCCATCACGTACCACTTCTACGCGGTTAATGACTTCCATGGGGCCATCAATCCTAACGGCGGCGAGCCAGGCCTTTCCAAGATGGGTGGCTTCCTCAAGCAAAAGAAAAACGAAGACCCCGAGCATATGATCCTCCTTTCCAGCGGCGATATGTGGCAGGGGAGTTTAGAGAGCAATTACAGCAAAGGCTCCTTCGTGACGAAAGCGATGAATGAAATCGGCTTCGACGCGATGACGTTAGGAAATCATGAATTCGACTACGGCCAAGACGTGATTCAGGCCAATCAAAAAATCGCCAACTTCCCCTTCCTCGCCGGCAACATCCGGAAGTGGAGTAACGGCGGGGCCTCCTCCGCCTCGTGGGGCATCACCTCTGCCTCCACGGTACTCGAAAGAAACGGCTTTAAGATCGGCATCATCGGCATGATCGGCGAGGGGCAAACGTCCTCAATCACCTCCAAATACGTGAACGACATCACCTTCGTGAAGCCCATTCCCTTGGCCATCAAGGAAAGCCAAAGGCTAAAAAGCGAAGAGGGATGCTCCATCGTCGTCCTTTCGATCCATAACGACGCTTCCTCCGTCTTGAAGGAGCAAAACACCTTAAAGCCCTACTTCGACGGCGTCTTCTGCGCCCATACGCATCGGGTGGAGCGATCGACCTCTACCGACGGGGTTCCCCTTCTCCAAGGCGGCTCAAACGGCATTGCCTATTCGCATTTCGATTTAACGCTGGAAAAGGATGGCTCGGTGACGTGCGCGAACGCCGAAACCCCTCTCGCCTCCTCTTCTTGGGCCAATGATGCCGGACTGGATTCTCTCCTTAGCACGGATTTGGAGACCGATGACTTCAAGGCGATGGCTAGTGAAAACCTAGGCACCCTCTCAGGCTACATGGATAGCACCGCCGTCGGGGCTTTGGGGGCAAAGGCCATCTTCACGAAGTACGTAAAACAGTATCCGAACCTCGTCTGCGCGATGAATAACGGCCAACGGCACGCCTTATATGCAGGCGCCCTCACCTACAGCGACCTTTACCAAGCCGCGCCTTTCATGAACAGCATCGTCCTCTTCAACGCCCTTGGCTCGGAAATCATCAACGAGGCCCGTTATAACACCACTTACACGGGCGATACGACGACCTATTCTTCCTTAGTGAGCAGCAAGACTTATTTGGTCGCCGTCATCGATTATCTGGCGTATCACCAAAACGCGAAAAAGCGTTACAACTACTTCAGCTCCTTCGATCCCTCGAAGGTGGTTGCCGAATACGAAACCTACCCCGTCGACCTTTCCGCAGAGTACCTAAAAAGCTTAGGCGGGAAGATCGACGTCTCCGAGTTCTCACCCACCGCGACGGGGATGAACCTCTATCGTTAAAGGAAAACGGCGCGTCGTGATGGCGTGCCGTTTTTTGTTTTACTTGCCCGAGCCTTGCTTCAACAAAGCCCCATAGAGGTCGACCCGGCGGTCGCGGAAGACCCCCCAGTCCACCCTCTCTTGGTCGGAGGCGGCTAAATCGAAGTCGGCGGTTAAGATGCCTTCTTCCTCGCGGCTAAGTTCCCCCACCATCTCGCCATGCGAGTCGGCGGCAAAGGAAGAGCCGAAGAACTGCATGGAGCTATCCCCCGCCTTCTCCACGCCGACGCGGTTACAGGCCATTAAAGGAATCAGGTTCGCCGCGGCGTGCCCCCGCATCGTATTCTGCCAATGGAGTTTGCTATCCCTAGGTAAGACGGGCTCCGAGCCGATGGCCGAGGGATAAAGGAGGATTTGGGCGCCCTTTAAAGCCATGATGCGCGCAGCCTCGGGGAACCACTGGTCCCAGCAGATGCCGACGCCGATTTTGCCGGCGGCGGTATCAAACACCTCGAAGCCCGTATCGCCGGGGGCGAAGTAGAACTTTTCTTCGTAGCAAGCCCCGGTGGGGATGTGGGATTTACGGTAATAACCGAGGACGTCCCCGTCGGAATTGATGATGGCGATGCTGTTGAAGTAGGTCGGGCCATCCTTTTCGAAGAAGGAAACGGGCATCACGAGGTGAAGCTCTTTGGCCTTCTTTTGAAAGTGGGCGATCGTCTTGGAACGCTCCCTTTCCTCGGCCAAGGCGAAGTTACGATAGTCCTCGATTTGGCAGAAGTAAGGCCCCTCGAATAGTTCGGGAAGGAGCAAGAGGGAAGCGCCTTTCTTTGCGGCCTCTTCGGCGTAACGATCGGCCTTGGCGATGTTCTCCTCGCAGACGGGGGACATCGAGAACTGGGCGACGGCAAAGCGGGTTTTCATGAGTTGACCTCCGGGATTTGCTGGGTGATGCAGTGGATGTTTCCGCCGCCGAGAAGGATTTCCCTGGTGTAGATTTGATGCACCTCTTTATTCGGGAATAGCTTCTTGACGATGGCGAGGGCCTCTTCGTCTTCCTTGACCCCGAAGGCGGGGAGAATCACGAAGTTCTCGCCTTGATAGAAGTTGACGTAGGAAGCGGCGAGTCTTTCACCAGGCCGCCTAGGAATCGCGCCATAACGGCCTTTGGTGATGCTTTTGGTCTCTTCGTTTTTCACGAACAAGGCGGGGTTCGGCAAAGGAAGCTTATGGATGATGAGCGACCTTCCCTTGGCGTCTTTTGCCTCCGAAAGCGCCTTATAAGTCTCTTGGCAGAAGAGATATTGGGGATCATTACGGTCTTCGGTCCAGGCCATCACGACCTCGCCGGGCTTCACGAAAGCGACCATGTTATCGATGTGCTCGTCGGTTTCATCCTTATAGATGCCGTGCGGCACCCAGATGACCTTGCTCACCCCGAGGTAGGTTTTGAGGTTTTCCTCGATCTCGGCTTTGCTTAAGGTCGGGTTGCGGCCCGGAGAAAGAAGGCAAGCTTCGGTGCAGATGAGGGTTCCTTCTCCATCGACAGCGATGGAGCCCCCCTCCAAGACGAAGTCCCCCGCGGAATAAAGGTCCACTTTACTGAAGTAACGCTTCTTGAAGGACAGGGGGAGGTGGTCGTCGTCCTTATAGTTTTGATAAAGGCCATCGTAAGAGCCGCCCCAAGCGTTGAAGCGGAAGTCGACGGCACGGATGGAGGTGCCGTTATTGAGGAAGATGGCCATGTTGTCCCTCGCCCAGGCGTCGTTATAACGGATGGAAATCGGGGTGACGTTGGGGATGCCCTGATAGGAAGGGGCGACCTTATCGAACATCGAGGGATGGATGCCCACCAAAACGGGCTCGTGCTCCGCGATGGCCAAGATGACCGCGCGGTAAGCGTCGCGGGCTGGGGCGCCGTTTTCGCGCCAGGTGTCTTTCCGGAAGGGGAGCAAGACGACCGTGGCCTGATGCTTTTTTCCCTCGAAAGGCATCCTAAAGCCATCATTGGAGGGGGTCGTCTTGCGTTTTTGGTAGTAATCGTCCAGCTTCTTCTGATAACGGGAATAGTATTTCCAGTGCTCGTTATCGATGATCTCAAAGCCGTTGGGGTAAGAGCTTAGAAGGGTGATCTTCTCTTCGGCGTAGTGCTGAACCCGGTGGATCAGCTCTTTGGTCCAAACCTCGCCCGGGCAGATGAGGGGGATTCCCGGCGGATAGGCCATGACCATCTCTTTCGAGATTTTGCCATCGCATTCCTCAAGAGGAACGACTTTGCCCTCCGCGTGGAAGGCAACACGGGGACGGACCAACATATAGGGGAACGAAGAGTCAAAGTGGTGATCGGGATAGACGACCCCGGGATGATAGTGCTCGGCCGAAATGGCTTTGAGGCAGCGGACCAACGAGTCGACGTGCTCCTTGCTCGTCCCGATGGCGAAGATGCAAAGAACGGCATACGTCTCGGCTAATTCGAACTGCACGCCATACTTTTCCTTGGCCAAATGGTAAAGCTGGAAGCCGGATAGATCCAAATTGTCGAGCTCGATAACGAGCTTCGTCTCATCGTAGTTGAAGCAGCCGTAGGAGAGGAAGTGCTCACGGCCAGGAACCTTAAAGCCAGGGATCTTGGCGATTTCTTCGCGGGCGTAGGCGGCCAGTTTGAGGGTTCTTTCCTGATCGGCCTTCCCTTTGAGGACCATGTACTGCCTCGCCGCGTCCAAAGAGCCCATCAAAATGGCGGAGGGCGAGGTGGTGTTGATGATGTTTAAGGACTTTTGAATGTCGTAACGGGAGAAATGGCCCGTGTGGGCGAGCAAAACGGAGCTTTGGGTCAAAGAGCCGGCGGTTTTATGGAAGGAGACGGCGCTCATATCGGCGCCGGCGCCCATCGCGGTGATTGGGGTCCCCTCCCCCGCGTGGAAGTAATAATGGGCCCCATGCGCCTCATCCACCAAAACAGCCATGTGGTGGGCGTGGGCTAATTCGACGATTGCTTTCAAATCTCCGACGGCACCGAAATAGGTCGGGTTGATGACGAAGACCGCCTTGGCCGAAGGATAACGGAGAATCGCGGCCTTGTAATCCTCCACGGTGGGCTGGTCGGCGATTTCGAGTTCCTTATCGATTTTCGGCATCACGTAAATCGGGACGGCGCCCGAAAGGATGAGGCCGTTGATGATCGATTTATGGACGTTACGGGGAAGAATGATCTTCTCGCCCGCCTTCACGGCGGTTAAAAGCATCGCGATGATGCCGCTGGAGGTGCCGTTGATGAGGAAGAAGGCCTCATCGGCCCCGCAGGCGTCGGCCATTAGCCTCTCGGATTCGAGGATGACCCCACTTGGCTTGGCCAAATTGTCTAGGCCAATCGGGGCGTTTAGGTCGCAGCGGTACACCTGTCTCCCCACCAAATCGGTCATCGCGTTCTCGATGTTCCCCATGTGATGGCCGGGGACATCGAAAGGAGTCACGTCCTCTTGAATATAGGCGCGGATGGCGTCCACGTAGGGCGTCTTTTTTTGTTTTTCTTTATCCATTGCGAAGGCTAGTCTACACACACGCGGGCGCGCCTTCAACAAGCAAGGGCCACTTATTTTTGCCTCAATGAGAGAAAACCAATTCGTCCATCGTCTTGGCGATTCCATCCTCATCAATTTCGGGGCAGATGAGGTCGGCGGCTTGTTTGGCCTCTTCTCTTCCATTCGCGACGATGACGAGCTTATCCACCGCTTTCTTCATCTCGACGTCGGGGACGCTGTCGCCAAAGGCGATGGCCTTTTCCTTGGGAATGCCGAAATGCTTCAAAAGAAGGCTTACCCCAGCCCCTTTGTCGCGGCCGCTTGGCATAGAAACGTCGGCACCGGCATCGATGAACCAGTTAAACTCCAACTCGGGGATGGCTTTTTCGAAGGTAGCGCGAGCGCTCTCGGGGCCAATCAAGATGGCTCCGTTGGCCGGAACGTCGGTGTACTTACGGACCGAGGGGACAGGGTCCACGAAAAAGGAGTAATAGGCTTTGGCCCACTTCTCCATGGGGCGAAGCAAATAACGGGTGGTGGGATAGAGGAGTTCGGCGTTGTAGCCTTCCTTGATCACGAGGTCGCAAAAGCGCTTCATAAGGCTCGGCGGGACACGGTCGTTACGAAGAAATTGATGGTCCGCGAGGACCACCCCACCCTCAAAAGCGCATACCCCATCCCATCGAATTCCCAAATTTAAGGTACCAAAGCTCTTCACCAAGGCGTAGCAACGGGCTGTCGAGATAAAGGCTTTCCCTCCTTCTTCTTGGAAGCGCTTGATGGCGGCCAAAGCCGAGGGGATGTAACGATAACTCTTATAACTAAAAAGCGTGCCGTCGATGTCGAAAAAGGCGGCTTCATAATGGAGGCTCATGACAAAAACCTTTCCCAGGCCTCCCGTAAAGAGGCGTTAATCTTCTTCATCCGTTCGGGTGAGACCTTAATGACCTTTCGATCGTAGGTGACTAGGCCGTTCACCTCTCCCTCCACGTCGCTTAATTGGGTATAGGCCAAGACGCCAAGCCCTTCTTTTTCGATCAGAGGGAGGATTTGCTTCTCGTAAAGCGAGGCAACGCCTTTTTCTAAGCCCGCTTGATCTTGGAAGAACTTATAGCCGAACGCTTTCTTATCGCCGAAATGCTCTGGAACCTTCAAGGAATAGCCACCGAATTCTGATAGCGAAAGGATGCGGTCTCCTTTGTTCTTTAAGCGAACCTTGCGGAAGTAGACGTGATGGGAATCAAAGTCCCCAATCCCTTGGTCGTACCAGCCAGAATCCGCATCGACCACCCTACTTCCATCGATGGTTTTGAGGATGGCAAAGCTCTTAAACGTCTCAAACTGGCCCCAGCCTTCGTTGAAGATCGTCCATCCGACGATAGAGGGGGAGTTATAAAGATGCTCCGCCGTTCCCGACAAATCATTGAGGAATTGGCGCCTAGAGTCGTAATCCCCACGGCCAAGCCGCTTCATCTTGCGGGGTGAACGATCGTTGATGGAAAGATGGAGGAAGGGTGCGGCGGCAATCAGGAATTTGCTATAGGGAGCGCCTCCATTCACGAAGTCTTGGAAGACGAGCATGCCCAAGCGGTCGCAGTGGTAATACCAGCGGAGGGGCTCGATTTTGATGTGCTTGCGGATGAAGTTAAAACCCATCTCCTTCATGAGGCGAACATCCTGCGCCATCGCCTCATCCGTGGGGGGCGTTAATCCGCTTTCGGGGAAATAGCCTTGATCTAGCACCCCCGAAAGGAGGATGGGTTTGTCGTTCAGGCAGAACACTTTTTTGCCCTTAACTTTCCCCACCGAGCACTTCCGCATCGCGAAGTAAGCATGAACGACGTCTTCTCCGCAGACGAGGTCTAAATCGTAGAGATGGGGATCTTCGGGGGACCATGGGTGAAAGTCCTGGCTTAAATCGAGGACCCCGTTGCCCGCTTGATCGAGCAGCACCCCCTCCGCCTTCTGCCCTTCTTTCATGACGGTGGCGTAAAGCCATTTCGGGTCTCCCGCGTAAGAGACGTGAATCCGAAGGGACTTTTTATCGAAGTCGGGGGTGAGTTTCACGGAAGTGATAAAGGAATGTGGGACGGATTCCAGCCACACGCTTTGCCAAACCCCCGAGGTTGGGGTGTACCAAATCCCGGAAGCTTTGTTACTCTGTTTGCCACGGGGGAAGACGGGACTATCGGTATCATCCGTGACGATCAGGCAGAGTTCGTTCTCTCCTTCTTGGACATCATGCAACTCAACGCACAAAGGAAGATAGCCGCCTTCATGGTGCCCCACCTCTTTCCCGTTTAGGAAAACGTGGACGATTTGATCGACCGCATCGAGGTGGAGCAGAACCACGCCTTGGTTAAAGCCTTGGGGCAGGGTGAAGAAACGTCGGTAATGCAAAACGTCTTCTTTTCTAACGGATTTTCCGATGCCAGAAAGCGGGGATTCCACGGAGAAGGGAACCAGGATTTTATCGGGATATGCAGAGGGAATAGCTTTGTTATGGTCGATGGAGAAATCCCACGTCCCGTTTAAGGGAAAGTAGGAATCGCGGCGAAATTGCGGGCGCGGGTACTCCAAAAGGCAGTTGTTCGAAGAAACCTTTTCTCCCTCAGCGGTTTTTAGCATATCCAGATTATACCTAAGAACGTCTTAGAATCGTGCGGGGTGTATATTTAGGCCATGAAAATGAAAATTGAAGAAATCCAAAAGTATGTTGCCATGGAACAGGCCGATGCCTGGGTCATGGTCGACTACGAGTGCAAAAACCCCGTGATGAATGAGCTTTTGGGGCCAAAGATGCTTACGAGGAAGATCGTCATGGTCATTCCCGCGAAGAAAAAGCCTTTCTTAATTGCTCATACGATCGACACGGTGTTTTTGAAAGACGAAGCGACCAAGAGCCGGTTCGATTTATTGCCTTATAAGACTTGGCAAGAACTGTTAGAGATTGAGAAAACGGCGATCGGATGCTATCAGACGGTTTTGATGGACATTTCCGAAAACGGGCTTCTCCCCCGCGTCTCCCTTGCCGACTGGGGATCAGTGGAATACATCCGTTCCCTAGGAGTCCAAGTAAAGCCGAGCGCCGACGTCATGCAGCGTCTTACCGCGGTTTACTCCGAGCGTGCCTACCAGCTGCAGCTAAAGGCCAATCGTCTGACCCTTCAAATCAAGGACGAGGCATTCCGGAAGATTCGGGAAGAGATCGAAAAGAACGGAGAAACGGACGAGCTGTTCATTCAGAGGTTCATTTCGGATCGCTTCCATCAAGAAGGCATGGTTTATGACGATCCTCCCATCGTGGCGATTGGCCCCAACGCGAGCGATCCGCATTATGGGCCAAGCGAAGAGAAGCACAGCAAGATTCATAAGGGGGACTTAGTCCTCATTGATATGTGGGCCAAAATGGACGATCCCGAGGGGGTCTATGCCGACATCACTTGGATGGGATATGTGGGCGAGACGGTCCCCGAGGTCTACGAAAAACGCTTCGAAATCGTTAAGGCGGCTAGGGATGCGGTAATCGAATTCTTGGGGCACGAAATCCCCAAGAGACCGGTCCACGGATACGAAGCAGATGACGTTGCAAGAAGTGTCATTGAAAAAGCGGGCTATGGAGAATATTTCCTCCACCGTGTGGGACACAACATTGCGGTAGACGTCTCTCCTCACGGGCCCGGCGCGAACTGTGATAACTATGAATCTCATGACTTCCGTCTCTTGTTAGAAGGAACGAGCTTCTCCGATGAGCCTGGGATTTATGCACCAGACTTCGGAGTGAGAAGCGAAACAGATCTCCACATCCGAAACGGACAGCTGGAAGTTGTGGGCGGCCTGCAAGATAAAACCATTCCGATTCTGGCTTTCTAAAAAATAAAAAGACGACCGCCGAAAGGCGGTTTTCTTTTGCTTTTTTCTCAGTGAAAATAATTTTCGTTTTTGCTAGAAATTCAAGGGAATTTAAAGGATTTTAATTAAGTATTTAATTTTTTATGTTCATTAAACATAATTTTGGGATTATCATTTTTCATTTAAAATAAATACATTCGTACATTACTATATTTAATTATTCTTTCTAGACTTTTCATTCCTTTAATTTAAAAACCGTATTTCGCAGTTTACAAATTTATGATTCAAATTGCTTTAAACAAATGAAAAAATCAAATTAAAAAACCGCCATATAAATCCTCTTTATATGACGGATTGCTTCGTTGGCTCTTCCAGCAAAAAAGGGCGCCGGATCTTCCGGCACCCTGGAGCCCAGGCGGGTTCTAAGAATACGATTTACTCAATCGCGATCGTATTCTCTTGTAAGGCTTCCTTCTTCTGTTCCTTCGGGAACGTGAGGGTCAAGACGCCATCCTTATAGGCGGCCTTGATGTCCTCTTTCTTCACATCGCCAACATAGTAAGTGCGGCTAGTGGTTCCAGAGAAGCGCTCACGATGCAGATAGTTCTCCTTGGAGCCTTTGGCATCCTTGCTAGAGCCATTGCGATCGATGTGGGCGGTGACGGTCAGATAACCGTCATTCAAAGCGACCTGGATGTTCTTCTTGTCGAATCCGGGGAGCTCGACTTCCATCTGGTAGTTGTCCCCGACTTCCTTGATATCCGTCTTCATATCAAGGACGCCATACGACGCATCTTCATCCTCCTCAAAGAACGGTGCGAAGAAGGGATCCCAGAAGCCTAAGGATCCATTGCGATTAGCTAACTCGTGACTCATATTTTTGTACCTCCTTGGCACTCATCATTCCCGAGTGCTAACCATATATTAGCCAAGTATTTAGCACTTTCAAGTGCAGAGTGCTAAAAAATTTTAAAAAGCGGCTATTCATCGAATAAATTTTTTTATAAAAATTTTATTAAAATCAAAAAAAAGGCCCGAAGGCCCTCGCTCAGCAAGGACGTTTTACTTAGCCAAATCCACGAATATGGCCTTGGTATAGTCCGCTAATTCGGTGGGCTTTACCCCCACCTGGAACCCCCGGCGGCCTCCCGAAACAAACACCTTGTCGAAAAGCTGGGCCGTTTCATCGATATAGACAGGGAAGGGTTTCTTAAGACCGATCGGCGAGCATCCCCCATGAATGTAACCGGTAAGGGGGAGAAGCTGCTTCTGGGGGATCATTTCGATGGATTTTGCCCCGCAGGCTTTCGCGGCCTTCTTAAGGTCCAATTCGCCCGTTACGGGCACGCAAAAGACAAAGTGTTCGTGCTTATCCGATACGGTAACCAAGGTTTTGAAGACGCACTCCGGATCTTCGCCCAAGGTGTTAGCAACCCCGTTCCCATCCACGACTTCAGGGTCGTAGGTTTTTTCTTCGTATTGGATTCCCGCGGCATCTAGTAGCCGCATGACGTTCGTTTTTTCCATCGCCCAGAATTATATACCTGCCCCTTTAGGAAACGAAAAACCCCGCACTTGCGCGCGGGGTAAGACTTAAAGGAACTGTTTGTCTTAGGCCTTGGCGATATCGGCGCAGCCAGGGATGAATCCAGAAACACCAGCAACGCAGCCGATGATGCCGGAAACAAGCCACCAAGTGCCAATCTTATAATCGTTGGCGCTGCCGCCGTTGACCTTAGCAAACGCAGTCGCTTCGAAGAAGGTTAGAACGCCGGCGACAATCGCAAGGATGGCAGCGAAGAAATTGATGCAGGCAGCGATCTTTCCCGCCTTGCGGTTGATCAAAATAAGGAAGGCGCCGACCAGATAAAACACCATGGCAGCGATGTAAAAGCTGAAGGCAATAATGGCCGTGACAACCAACTTCCCGTCATCAACGCTAGCGGATTTTCCTCCCGAGGTGACCTCGCCTTTACCGAAAATGCCAACCATGCCAGAGTACGAGAACGTGCTCTTTCCAAGGGGCCCTAGATCCAAGGTGTAAGTCACAGACGGAAGAAGCAGCATAAGCAAGAAAGCGGCGACGACGAGAACGAAAGAGACTAGACCAAAGCAACGTAAACCAATTTTCTTCTTCATGAGAATATCCTTTCCGGTTTCCTTGGCTTTTATTTTACCGACTCGCAAAGCGAAGAGGAACGCCTTTATAGGATGAAATCCCTGGCCAAAGAAAAAAGCGGCTCCAATTTTGATTCGGAGCCGCCTTTTTGTTTCGTTTTGCAACAATCAGCCAAGCATCGCCAGCATCGTCTTTAGGGTGTCGAGGCTGTACTTGAGGGATTTTGCTTCGGAAGGCTGCAGCTTTTGGACCAGTGCGATTTGGGCTTGCAGATCTTTTTGCTTATTTTCCTTCGTGTAGTTGGGGTTGGAGAGGACGCTGTTAAGCCTAGCTTCGCTCTTCTTGGCTTGCTCGAAGGCCACGGAAGCCGGTTTGGAGGCTTCTACGGGTTTGGGCTCGGCTTTCTTCGCCGAAGAAGCAGGGGCTTTCGGCTGAGCCTTGGGCTGAGTCTTTTTGGCTTGGCTCTTCGCTTTCACCGCTTTCGCTTCGGGCGCCTTAGCGGATTTGGCTTTCGGCTCCTTCTTCGGCTCTTTCTTTTCGGGCTTAGCCGCGGCTATGGAGGGTTGTTTCTTCGTGGCGGGCTTGGTCTTCTCGGCTTCTGCCTTTTTCGAAGAGGCGGCCGTTTTCCTCTTGTTCGAGGCGGCCGTTTCCTTTTTGGCAGTAGCTTTCGGAGCTGGTTTCTCCTCTTTCGCTGGAGCGGGTTTCGCCTCTGCCGTCTTTTTCTTTGGGGAGGTGCTCTTCGTCAATTTCTTGGCGGGGGCCTTTCCATTCAGTTCGCGACGGACCTTGCGTTCCACATAATCACGCGTCTTGGGATTATCGGGGATGGCAACCACCAGGGTTGCGGTAGGCATCGACTCCGTCTCGGGCTTTGCTTCGGTCTCCGGCTTAGTTTCGGGGGCTACTTTGACAGCCTCTTCTTTCTTTGCCTTAGGTGGCCTGCCGCGTCGGGCGGTTGGCTTCTTCACTTCTGCCTTTTCCTCGGTTTTCTTTTCTGCCACGGGGGCAGGGGCAGCAACCGGGGCGGGAATAGGAATCGAAATGGGAGCAGGCTTAGCGGCCTCCTCTTTCTTTTCTTCTTCCTTGGCAGCGGGGGCAGGGGCAGCAACCGGCTTATTCTCAACCGAAGCCGCCGGGTGGAGATTCAGCCAAACCTTATAGTTCTTTTCTCCCTTTTCGCTCTTCCAAAGGACGCCTTTGTAAGAGACTTCCTTGCCTACGAACTTTAGAAGCAAGGCAACGATCGCCCTTTCGTCTTCGCCGGTCACGTCTAACGGCCCGTGGACTTGGGCGAAGTAGGGGAGGCTGGGATCACGGAACAAGATCCCGTAATGAAGCGCGACTTGCTCTAACGCCCCAGAAAGAGAGGGGGCGCTGCCGTAATAAAGGTGCGGGGCAGGGGCGCTTACCGGCGTAGAAACCGGGTTAGGGGCAGGCGTAGCAGGCGCCTGGGGCTTATTTTCTTCGGGCTTCTTTTCCACCTTCTCGGCTTCTGGGGCCGGGACAGGGGAAGGAGTGGTCGTCGCTTTAACGGGCTCTTTGCTCTCTTTTACGGATAAAGGAGCTGGCTTGCCCGCTTTAAGGGCGGCTAGTTGCTCATCTAGCTTCGCCATGTTGAGACGAAGGGTAATGCCCTTTCTTTTCTCTTCGGGCAAAGAGGCAAAGAGGGACTTTTGGACCTCGATATCTTGGATTTTGCGCGCGTCTCCGTAATTGGGGTTATGCAAATTGGCCCATAGGCGCGTGTCGTTGGCCAAAAGGCGGTTGAGCATCCCGTTGGGATCCGCTTTTTTATTGCTATCGGGGTTTTGCGGTTGGGGCTTCCCCGAAGAAGGCGCGCTCGGCGCCTCCATAGGCCTGCTGTTCGCATGGACGGCGTGGAGATTCCTTGGCTTTTCGCCGCGGTTCACATCCAAGGTGCCGTCGTTAAGGATTTTGTAGGTGCTCAGTTTGTAGCCCCGTTGGGACTGGAGCAAGTTGAGCTTCCTTAAATCGTCGGCTAGTTTCCTATCCTGCGTAATGATGAGGATTTTCTGGCGAATCCTTCGTTCCGATACTTCGGAATAGATGACGTTGTCGGCAAAATTCCCGTTATCCGGCTTCACCTTGGTGAAGATCTTTTTCCGTTTGACCGAACGGAGAATTTTGATGGCGCGCTTGGCGGCGACGCGTTTGTCGTCGTTATGTTTGTCTTTCGAGTGCTTCTTCAGCTCATCCAAGCACGTGGTGTAGACAACGATCGGAAGGCCTTCCTTCAGATAATCCTTGGCATTGACCAAGATATCCATGAATGGGGGGAACCCATCTTCCATGAGAGAGCAGGTATCGATCACCACATAGTCATAGCTGTTGAACATCTTGGCTAGTGATGAGGCCTTGTTCTCATCGCTGTATTTCATACGTTTCTCTTTTTTCTTTTCGAAACCTCCTAGCGCCCATTATACACGAGTCGCGGATTCCCCCAAACGGCAAGACTTTTCCGATGGCGATTACGAGATAGAAAACGCGGAGTTATTTATAATGGTTTTATGGATTTATTTGATTACGCCGGCGAGGAAAGCGCGAAAAAGGATCTTCCTTTGGCCGCGAGGATGCGGCCCCGCACCCTAGACGAGATGGTGGGGCAGGAAGACATCATCGGAAAAGACAGGCTCCTTTACCGCGCCATTAAGGCGGATAAACTCCGTTCCTTGGTTTTCTTTGGCCCTCCCGGATGCGGCAAAACCACCTTGGCTGAGGTCATTGCCAACACCACGTCCTCCTCCTTCCGGCAGATTAACGCGACCACCGCGGGCAAGGAAGACATGGAACGCGTCGTGCAGGGGGCGAAGATGACGAGGGCTTCCTCCGGGAAGAAGACCATCCTCTTCATCGACGAAATCCACCGCTTCAACAAGGCGCAGCAAGACTATCTCCTCCCCTATGTGGAGGATGGGACCATCACCCTCATCGGCGCGACCACCGAAAACCCCTATTTCGAGGTCAACGGGGCCCTTTTGTCCCGTTCCTTGGTCTTTGAGTTAAAGCCCCTTTCGAAGGACGATCTCCTTATCCTGATCAAGCGGGCCATCGAGGATAAAGAAAGAGGGTTAGGCTCCCAACGCGTCCAAATCGATGAAGATGCCGCCTCCTTTTTGGCCGACGTCGCCGATGGGGACGCCCGCGGCTGCCTAAACGCAATCGAGTTGGCCGCGATGACCACCGACCGGGCAAAAGACGGCTACATCCACATCACCTTGAAGGTGGCGGAAGAATGCATTCAGCGGAAAGCGATCCGTTACGACAAAGACGGCGATCACCATTACGACACGATCGCGGCTTTCATCCGTTCGATGTGCGGCTCCGACCCCGACGCGGCCCTTTATTACTTGGCCCGGATGCTGGAGGCGGGCGAAGACGTGAAATTCATCGCCCGGCGCATCATGGTCGCCGCCAGCGAGGAATGCGGCAACGCCTCCCCGATGGCCATCGTCGTGGCGAATAGCTGCTGCCAAGCCGTCGAACGGGTCGGCATGCCCGAGGCAAGGATCATCCTCGCCCAAGCCGCGGCCTACGTCGCTTCTTGTCCCAAGAGCAACGCCTGCTACCTCGGAATCGAAAAGGCCATCAAAGAGGTGAGGAGGACCGGGAATCTGCCCATCCCGCCGTATCTGCAGGATGGCTCTTACCCTGGGGCGAAGAAGTTAGGAAGAGAAGTAGGCTACAAATACGCGCACGATTACCCCAACCACTGGGTGGAGCAGCAATATCTCCCCGACTTAATCAAAGACGAAACTTTCTATGAGCCGACCGACATCGGCCAAGAAGCAAAAATAAAGGATTATTGGCGGAAAATCGGGAAGATAAAGGAGAAATAAATCCCTTAGGAAAGAGACGAAGAAACGACGGCTTTTTCGCTCCTCCCCTTTACCATTGTCGGCGGGATGATAAAATCCTTTAGTAATAAGCCTACCCTTATTACACGAATGTCATGCAAGCCATCAAGGAGGCTTTTTTCATGTCCACGTTAGCGATTGAGGGGATGCAGTGGGGCGACGAGGGGAAAGGAAAAATCGTCGATTACTACGCCGCAAAAGCGGATATCGTCGTACGGAGCCAAGGCGGCAACAACGCCGGCCACTCCATCCAGAGGAATGGGGTGCGCTTCGCGCTCCGCTTGTTGCCCAGCGGCATCCTCAACCCCAGGGTCACCAACGTGATCGCCGATGGGGTCGTCGCCAATCCCGACGCGCTGATTCAGGAAATCGAAGGCTTAAGGGAAAAGGGAGTCACGGACTTCCACCTTTTGATCTCGAGCCGCGCGACGGTTCTCATGCCTTATCACATTGCGATGGACGCGGCGTTAGAAAACGCCTTGGGCGACCAAAAGATCGGCACGACCAAAAACGGCATCGGGCCTTGCTATGAGGATCGCGCCGCCCGCCTTTCCATCCGTTATGGGGACTTGCTCCATCCGGATTATCTAAGGCAAAGGCTTCACCTCGTCGTCCCCATCAAGAACAAAGAGCTCTCCGCCTTCGGGGCCGAGCCCTTCGACGAAGAGGCGCTTTATCAGCAGTTGATGGAGGACGCCAAGAAACTGGGCTCCATCATCGTGGATACCCCTTCCTATCTCCGTAAAGCCTATCAAGCGGGCAAGAAAATCCTATTTGAAGGGGCACAGGGTGCCATGCTTTGCCTCAATTACGGCACCTTCCCGTACGTGACTTCCTCCTCTCCTTTGGCCACGGCCATCCCCAACAACACCGGCCTCCCCCTGGAGGCGGTCAATGGGGTTTTGGGCATCGTGAAGGCCTACACCACCCGCGTGGGCGAAGGCCCCTTCCCCAGCGAAATCGAAGGGGAGGCCGCCAACAAAATCCGCGAACGCGGCCACGAATACGGAACCGTGACGAAGCGGCCGCGCCGCATCGGCTGGCTGGATATCCCGCAGCTTCGTTACGTCGCCTCCATCTCGGGGATCAAGCACATCGCCCTCATGCTGATCGACGTCTTAGGCGTCGTCGATGAAATCAAAATCCTCACCAAGTACACCATCGACGGCAAGGAAATCGATTATATGCCGGCTAGTTTGCCCGAATTCGAGAAGGTGAAGGGCGAATTCATCACCCTGCCCTCTTGGAAGGAAGACGTCTCGGGCTGCCGCAAATTCGAAGAACTTCCGGAAGCCTGCCAAAACTATGTGAAAACGATTGAGAAGCTATTGGGCGTCTCGGTGAATCTGATCTCCGTTTCTCCGGAGGAGCAGGCCACCATCATCCGGGGGGATCTCTTCCATGATTGACCGTTACCTCCGCAAGGAGATGGCCTCCCTCTTCACGGATGAGAGCCGTTTCTCCGCCTATCTGGAGGTAGAGATCGCCGCGGCGGAAGCCTACGCCGAAATCGGCGTCGTCCCCCAAAAGGACGCGGACCTCATTCGGAAGAACGCCAGAGTAAACGTCGCCCGCATCAAGGAAATCGAAGCCGAGACTAAGCACGACGTCGTCGCTTTCACGCGTCAGGTTTCGGAGACGCTTGGGCCGGAAAAACGCTGGGTCCATTATGGCTTAACCTCGACCGACGTCGTGGACACCGCGATGGGCCTTCTTTACAAAAAGGCGGACGATATTCTTGAAAAAGACCTGCTTTCCCTCTTAGAGGAAGTGAAGGAAAAGGCCCTCACCTACAAAGACACCCCCTGCATCGGCAGGACGCACGGGATGCATGGCGAAGTCATCTCCTTCGGCTTCAAATGGGCTAACTACTACGATGAACTGCAACGCGGCCTCCGTGATTTCGAGGAGAAGCGCAGGGAAGTCGAGACGTGCATGCTCTCCGGCGCGATGGGGAACTACGCTAACATCGATCCCAGGGTTCAGGACATCGCCGCCAAAAAGCTTGGCTTGGTAAGCGCCCCCATCTCAACCCAAGTCCTCTCCCGCGACCGTCACGAACGTTACGCGGCAAGCCTCGTTATTCTTGCCTCGACCTATGAGAAAATCGCCGTCGAGATCCGCAACCTTTCCCGCACGGAAATCGGCGAGGTGGAGGAGGGATTCTCCAAAGGGCAAAAGGGCTCTTCGGCCATGCCGCAGAAGAGGAACCCCATCTCCTCGGAGAACGTCACGGGATGCGCCCGCATGATGCGGGGGTATCTACTCCCGATCATGGAGGATAATGCCCTTTATCATGAAAGGGATATCTCCCACAGTTCCGTGGAACGGGTGGCCTTAATCGACTTGATTGAGCTCTTCGACTACACAAGCGCCCGTTTAGCCCGCATCATCGCCCATCTATCCGTCTTCCCCAAGAACATGGCGAGGAACATCTCCTTGACCCATGGGGCCATTTATTCGCAGCGCGTCCTAAGCGCCCTCATCGAAAAAGGGATGTCGCGCGAAGCGGCCTATGACCTCATCCAGCCTTTGGCCATGGTCGCCGTCCAAGGCGGCAAAGAGCTGGAGGATTCGTTAAAAGAAAACGCGGAAGTCCTCTCCCATCTAAGCAAAGAGGAAATCCACGCTTGCTTCGATAACGCCTATTACCTACGCCGCATCGACGACGTCTATCGGAGAGTCGGCTTACTCGACTAAGCAAAAGACGAAAAGAATGAGGTGACGAGCCTCATTCTTTTGTTTCCTCAATCTTTAAGGGGCGATGTTCCCGTTCCGCCTTGGCAAGGGCTTGCTCCTCGATGCCCGAGGCTTTGATCTTTTCGTCCAGCGCCTTCCCCTTGGCTTCGTAATCGTCCAAGAAGGAATGGAACCCCTCCTCGTCTTTATAGCCGAGGATCATGTCCTTCGAGACATTGGAGGCAGATTGGAAGATGTTTTTCTCAATATAGGGCGAGTATTTTTCCTTCAACTCTTGAATCAGGAGCTTGGTCTGAAGGCGCTTGGAGCTTTCCGCGTGGCTTGAAGCCTCTTCCGTGAAGCGGCAGGCGCAGCGGATGAAGGTGAGCTCATTTTGCTTAGCGAAGGCGATGATGTCCGCCTCCCTCACCAGATAGAGGGGGCGTATCAGCTCCATTCCGGAATAATGGTCGCTATGAAGCTTGGGGAGCATGGTCTGGAAGCTGCCGGCGTTTAAAAGGTTCATCAGGGTCGTCTCGATGACGTCGTCGTAATGATGGCCCAGGGCAATCTTGTTGCATCCCCAGCTCTTCGCGATCCGGTAGAGGGCGCCCCTTCTCATCTTGGCGCATAAATAGCAGGGGGATTCCGTCTGCTGGTTGGCGATTTCGAAGATGTCGGTTTCCACGACGGTCGCGGGGATGTCGAGGGTCCTCAAATTCTGGAGGATCAAATCGAGGTTCTTTTGGTTGTAGCCGGGGTTCATCACGAGGTAACGGACCTCAAAGGGATATTTGCTGTAACGATGGAGGTGCTTGAAAAGCAAGGCCAAAAGCATGGAGTCCTTGCCGCCGGAAATGCAGACGCACACCTTGTCGTTTGGGGCGAGAAGCTGATATTCGTCGATGGCCCGGGTGAACTTGCGCCAAATGGGGTAACGGAAGTCCGTTACGAGGGAACGCTCGATTTGTTGGGTTCTGGTGAAACTTCTTTTTGCCATAGCGTCCGTAATTGTATCATTCGGCCCCGCCGACTAAAGAAGGAAGCCACTTTTTGTAGGCGGAGAAGGCGCTGGGAAGGGAATATTTGCTTTCTAGCTCCTCATAACTCACCCAAAGGCAGCCCTCCGCGAGCGAAGAAGAAGGATCTCCTTCGTACCAATGAATCTCCCAACGGAGGTGCGAGAAAAGATGGGAGCTTTTCCCTAGGCTCTTCGCCCCTTCTTGGGGTCCTACGCCAACCTCGTTGGGGAATTCGTATAAGCCGGCGAGTAAGCCCGAGGAAGGGCGTTTCCGAATCGCCACTTTTCCTTCTTTCACGAGCAAATAAACGAATACGTCCTCCCTCTTTTTCTCTTTTGGCTTAGCCAGGATAGGGAATTCTTCCTCTTTGCCCTCTCGATGCGCCTTGCACCAAGGGGCGAGGGGGCACTCGGAGCAGAGGGGCTTACCATGGGGCAAGCAAATCGTTTCTCCGATGTCCATCAGGGCTTGGTTGAAGTCGCCGGGTCTTTCTTCGGGGATGAGGGGGAAGAAATAGGAATAGGCGGCCGCTTTCGCCTGCGGCGTCTTCGCCTCCAAAGGCGATTCTTCTAACCGCGCATAAAGGCGGATTAAGTTCCCATCGACCGCGAGGGCCTTCTTTTGGAAGGCGAAGGCGGCGATCGCATTGGCCGTATATTCCCCAACCCCGGGAAGTTTCCGAAGCTCTGCGACCGAGTCAGGAAGCTCGCCACGGTAGTCTTCCATCACCATCTTCGCGGCCTTTTGCATGTTCCGGACGCGGGAGTAATAGCCAAGGCCTTCCCATAGCTTCAGGCATAAATCCTCGTCGGCCTCCGCCAAAGACTGGATGGTGGGGAGGGTGGAGAGAAAACGGGCGTAATAGCCCTTCACCGCCTCAATCCGCGTCTGCTGAAGCATCGTCTCGCTGAGCCAGACGTGGTAGGGGGTGGGGTCGTCGCGCCATGGCAAAGAGCGCTTTTTCTTCTGGTAATCTTGAATCAGTGCCTCGGTGAAGCGGATCATGGGCCTTATCTTAATCGTTCTTGGCCCCCGTTACCTCTTTTAAGAACGAAAAAAGGAGTCACGAAGACCCAGAGATGGGTTTCGTGACTCCTTAAGAGAACGGAGAACTTCCGCTTAAGCGGCAACAGAGGCGGCAGCGTGAGCAGCGAGGGCTAGCAGCCAGATGATCGCCGGAATCAAAGAATAGACGAAGGCGATGATGCCAACGACAAGGCCAGCGATTCCAAGGCCATAGAACGATTTTTTCGCCATGGAGACGCCGCCTAAGACGATGGCCGCAATCGAGAAAACGAGCCCGACGATGGAAAGATAGCCCAGCGTAGTGAAGGAGAGGCTGGATAAGACGATGGCCGCGATGGCCAAGACGAGTGAGGCAATGCCCATAGTTATTTTTTCCTTTCTAAGAACAATTCAGTTTTAGACGTTGAAATAGCGCATGTTAAAGGCAATCGTTTCCGAGCGAGCGACGTCACTCGTCTTGAGGCTTCGGTTGATGTTGGCCCCCGTATAGAGGTCGATCATGACGCTGTCGCCCGCGGATAACGAGTCGATGCTACCGCCGTCAATAATAGCGAAGGGGTTGTCGCTATTATCGAAAAGGATTGCGGCGGCACGGACATTGCTTTGCGCCGCGCCGGTGGTATTGGTCACCTTCATGCTGCCATAGATGCCGCCAAACATGTTGTCAGTAAGCGTCAGGTCACTGGTGGAAAGGTAAACTCCAGCGCTTCTAGCTTTCTTGAGCGAGCAGTCGAACTCCATTTGGTAGTCGACATTCATATCGAACTGCTCTGCGATGGAAATGTAGAAGTATCCTTTTTTCTTCGGGGCGATGACGTCGGGGGAAGCCGAAAGCAAAGACAGGTTGCTGGAAAGCATCTTGGTCCCCTCAGGATTCCTAAGGTTAACCGAGGCGCCGTCCAGATAAAGATCGACGCTCCCGGTATTTTCCACCTCAATGAGGACGTCGAGCGTGTCCGACGTCTGATCCGAAGTGCGGGAGCTCAGCGCAAATTGGGAGTAGGTGACGCGGTAGGAAGCCTTCCCCTGCTGTGGGGAAGAAGAACTCGCTTTTTTGCTCGACTGCGCCTTTTCGCTCGTCATGGGCACGTCGGAATCTCCGAACAAATCCCCGCCCGAAAGGCCGCATGAGCCCAGCATCAGCGAGCACAGCGCTAAACAGAAAACGGCAGAGAGACTTCTTTTCATCATGTAATTCCTTTCTAATGAATGGATTAAGACGACTCTTTCCCCGGTGTTTGCTTCCCCTCTCCTTTTTCAGACATCAAGGCGAGAGACAAGGCATCTAAGAAAGCCTTTGCCTCTTCCTCGCTCTCATAGGAGAAGCCGGTGAAGAAACTCTTCACTTCTCGAAGCTGGCTTTGGAAGCTTTTTCCCGAAGAGGAGTCCGCCGAAAGCGGGGAGCCGATCTTCTCAAGCAACTCCAGGAAGCAGATTTCGGACACCAGGGATTTGCGTTTCTCCTCGAGGCGCGCCTTCGCCTCTTGATAGGCTTGTAGCAGTTGTTTCGGCGAAGAGAGCAACTCTTTGATCTGCTTCCGAGAACAGCCCGCCTCTTTGAAGATCTCGATGAGCTTCAGTTTGATTAAGGCATCCTCGTCGTAATACCAATAGCCACCCTCTCCTTTTTTGATGGTGGGAGAGAGAATCCCCTTGGCGTCGTACCCGTGTAAGGCGCTTCGAGTCACCCCGAGCAGACGCGTCACTTCGCTAATTCGATAAAGCTTAGCCTCCTTCATGTGTTTTCATTTTTTAATGGTTTTATTCCTGTACGTAACGTTCAGGTCAACCCCCTTTCTAATCGGCCATTTGTTTTTGTTGCGAAGGGGGCAAAGGGGGGATCCGCCGTTTTGAAATGACCTGCGCGCGTATCCTTAATGTATTTCTCGGACCAAAAAGCCTTTTCGCGCGATGAGCCAAAGAAAAAGCCCTGGAGGCGAAAAGAGCCCAGGGCTTAGTAACTGCCTTGATCTTCTTAGAGTTTAATCAACTCGTATTCGCGCGTGCCGAATCCCAGCGAGACGGCCGCCTCGATCGTGTGGATGCCATGCCGGCTTTCCACTCGTTCCAGGAAATGCTTTTTACCCGGATCCGAAGAGGCGTAGACGAGGTCTAAGCAGGCTTGATCCAGGGCAACGGGGTCCAAAGAAGCCAGCATTCCGATGTCCTTCATGCAGGGGTCTTCGGCCACCGCGCAGCAATCGCAGTCGACCGAGAGGTTCTTCATGACGTTGATGAAGGCGCAGTTGGGGGCGAAGTGGCCATAAACCGCGGAGGCGGCATCCGCCATCGACTCCAAGAAGGCGTCTTGCTCGGTGCCCCACTTGTTTTCTGGATGACCCGCGCCATGGATGTAGGCTTTGCCATAAGAAGAGGCGCAGCCGATCGATAACTGCTTCAACGCTCCGCCATAGCCGCCCATCGGGTGGCCTTTGAAGTGGGAGACCACGAGGAGGGAATCGAAATCCATGAGCTTTTTGCCCACATAGTCGACCTTAATCCGTTTGCCCTTTGGAATAAGAAGCTCGGCATCTGGGCCTTCTTCATCCATCAAAACGAAGGGGGAGTACTTATCCCAGCCATGGTTATGGATGAGCTTCTTATGCTTCTCCGTGGTGTCTCTTTCGCCGTCGTAGGCGGTGTTGCACTCGACGAGGGTCCCCTTCACCTCATCGACGATGGGGCGCATGAACTCCGGGGTCAGATAGTTCTGGTTTCCCTCTTCTCCCGTATGGATTTTGACGGCGATCTTCCCCGGGAGGGGATGCTCCAAAGCCCGATACATCTTCACGACCGTTTCCGGCGTCAAGCTGGGGCAGAAATACACTTTTGCTTTCATCTTCGAGTCTCCCACGCTTTCATTCTATGCCCGTCCCCCGTTTCTTGAAACGAATTCGGCCAAGAAAAAAAGCCCCCAATAGGGGCTTACGAAGGAAAAGATGGGGGTTCCCTCACTCCGAGAGCGATAAAGCAGAGGCTAAGCACGAGGCGACTTGCTTGGCCAGGCGGAGGAAGCCTTTCTCCGAAAAGTGGATGCTATCTCCCGCCTTTTCGTCCTTCTGCATCGTTAAGCTAACCGCATGGAGGTCATCCACGGGGATTCCCCTCTCTTTGGCGAAGCGGAGCAAAACCTCGTTTCTTTCCTTCACCAAAGGAATCCAAGTGGGGGATAAATCTTGGCCTTTCTCAATCGGATAGGGCTCCGTCGTGGTGGCCAGCACAAGGTGGGCCCCCGCGGGGATTAAGGAAACGGCTTTCTTGAGCCCCTCCTCGTATTCGGCGGGGCTAAGGTGCTCCCCATGAAGGCCAAAGTTGTAATGGACCGCCTGATAGGAGCTATTCTCCAAGAAAAGCTTCAGCATGCCGAAATAGACGGGATTGTCCATGGCATAGGAGGTGGCCAAGAAATCCACGTAGCAACGGCCATGAAGGAGCTCCCTCACCTGCTTTTGATAACCTTCGGTGATTGAGTCCCCAATCAAAGCCACGCGGGGCAAATCGGAGGAAAGGGTTTCGTCGCACCAGCTCCGAAGCCATTCAAAACGTTCTTTTTTCATCGTTCCTACATTCTAAGGAGTTTGTATTAGAAGTATGTGTATATAAGAGAAACAATTAGGTCCTAGTTCTTCACCATCATATCACCCCTTCCGAGGAAGGAGTGAGCGCGGATTCATCT
>Ga0256406_1001220_pt1 | contig 42395 bp, 32 predicted proteins | sample RumenRJG_03DNA_FD_185986 | JGI IMG/M metagenome (GOLD analysis project Ga0256406, IMG submission 185986) | Bovine rumen microbial communities from Lethbridge, Alberta, Canada - RJG_03 | ecosystem: Host-associated > Mammals > Digestive system > Stomach > Rumen | place: Canada: Alberta | collected... | reverse complement strand
TCGATTACTACAATTCAGAAAGGATAACGGAGAAAACAAAAGGACTGCCGCCCGTTCTGTATAGACGGCAATCCTCGAATCGACTATCATGCTAGACAATCAAGTCCAACATATGGGTCTCACCTCATCCACCACGAGCGCCTTTTTGTTTTCGAAGGATTTACTCCGCTTTGGGGGTATCTTCCGCCTTGGGAGCTTCTTCACTCTTGGAAGCTTCTTCGGCTTTCGGAGCCTCTTCTGCTTTCGGGGCTTCTTCCTTGGCCTCAACGACCTTGACGTTTCCTTTGTGGTCGTCAATCAAGGTGAAGATCAAGATAAAGAGCAGGCAGATCGCACCGACGAGGGCGATGATGCCGAAGCAGATGAAGAAGATGGAAAGGATGTCCGAGGGATCGCCGTTGGCAACATAGATCAGGACCAAGATGCCCGCGGTGATGGCAAGAGCGGAAATCACAAGATCCAAGACGTTGGATCCGGTCTTCCCAACTTTCTTCACGAGGTAAACGATGGAAGTGATGAGGCCCATCGCGCCGACGACAATCAAAACGATGCCGAGGAAGTAGCTGAGATAGACAAATAACGGCTGAGGATCAACCGCGCCTTTGGGAAGCTCAGTGCCTTTGTTGACGGCGTGGTAGAAAACGCCCATCAAAACGGCAATGATGCCGCCCGCGAGTTCCGCGGATCCAGCAATCGCGTTGCCGAAGCTGGTCTTGACCACCGTAGCGGGGCCAATCTTGAAGACGTCGATGACTTCAAAGAGAAGACGGATGGCGGCGTCGATGATGATGAGAATGCCAGCCGTGAAGAAGGCCACCTCATAGAGGCTCGTATTGGCGTGGAACACCAGCGCGAGGATGCCGAGGGTCGTCAAGACGGCGACTTCAAGGCCTACGAGAATAGCCCAGCTTAGAGATCCCTTTTTAAACATGGGTAAAATCCTCCTTACTAAGCGGGTACATTCTAGGCTAATTTTTCGAGGAATAAACAGAGAATTTTTGCGTTTTCTATTTTTAGGCAAACCATGATTTTCTATTGATAAAACGCATCGACAAATAAAGAAAGAAGTTCCTCTTTCTCTAGAGTAAAATAGTTGCCGTGGATATCGATTTTTCTTCCAAACTTTTAAAGCTCCGCCTGAAACGTCATTTAACGGTCAGCCAGGTCGCGACGGCTTTATTCGTTTCCGATAAGACGTTGGAAAGCTGGGAAAACGGGACCGCCATTCCCAACGAGGAACAGTTAAACGCCCTTCGTAACTTTTATGGCATTGAGAGCGTCGATGCTCCTTTGCCAGAAACGCCATTCGAACAAGCAAGCGAAAAAGGTCTCGGCGTTTCCGAGGAAAAAAACCCCGTTTTTCATGCAAATCCCCAGCCGCCTCAAACGAAAAGCCCCGAAGAAATCGCTTGGCAAAGAAAGGCAAAAACCTATCAGACCATCACCATCGTAATCTTCTTTTTCGGCTATATGTTCCAGCCGCTTATCCCTTTCTTCCTCGTTCCCGAAGAAAGCCGGATGATGGTGGCCATCCTTTTTTGGGGCGTGGGCATTGTCATTCTTTCGATGGGGATGGCCGCCTGCATGTTTATTGGCAAGAAAAAGATCATCCTGATGGGCATCCTTGTCGCTTTAACCATCAGCCTCGTCGGCGGCATCCTGATGTGTTTTGCCCCCGGGAAATATCCCGGAACGACGAAAACTAACGTGAAATGATCGACGAGTCGGATTTCTTCGCGCATCAAAAACTGGTGGTTTCTGCCCTTCCCATTTTTGGCTTTCGCCCAGAAAATAAGGGATACGTATACGAAACAACGCTTCTTCATGGCGATTTTCTTTATCGCGTGCACATCCGCGAAAGCGGATCCGTGCAGACGGAGTTAATCGATCAAAGCACAGGAGACGAATACGTCTTATATCATTTAGGCGGCGCGGGTGCCGTCGGCCCTTATAACGGAGAGATCCGCGAGGCGACGAAAGAGGTTCTGACTCGCGTTAAAGAGAGATGCTTCAAGGAGGACATCTTCCCCCAGGGAGAGGCCCAGGCTTTGATGGCCTATAACGAAGAAAAACATGGGGATGTCCTCGATTTTTGCTTCGATTCGAAAGACATCGCCGTCTGGCGGAGAAAAGACAACCGGAAGTGGTATGGCATTCTTATGACGGTTAAGGCCAGCAAAATCGGCCTTCCTTCCAACCGTCTGATTACGGTTTGCAACATGAGGGCCAAGCCAGAGGAAAACCCCGCCTTGACGCAGACCCCGCATTATTACGTGACCTACCACATGAACAAACTCACTTGGTTCACCGTCGCCTTTGATGGGTCCATTCCTGTGGATGAGCTTTGTCAGCGCATGGAACGTTCCTATCAGTTGGCGGGCGAATCCACTTCGAAGAGCAAAAAGAAAAAAAGATAAGAATTTTTAGCCAATCTCATTTCCTCGCGGATACCTTCTATTGAGCGAAGGTATTGAAAAGGGGAAACACGATGGTCAAATTAGATCCGTTATTCGAGGAAAGACTCACTCAGTTCTTTTATTTCTTCCATCAAAAACCGGATTTCGCGGTGCAGCAAAGGGATGAGTCCGACGATCCGTTTGAGAGGATTCAAAAGGCGGCCTCCCTTTCTTCTTCCCTTTCCTTAGAAGATGCGCATGAAGCGTTCTTCCTCTTTTCCTTGGCGAGAGAAAAACTTTCTTCCTATGGGTTAAACGAACGAGCGTGTTGGGAACTCTTCTGGCTGAATCTCCTTGGCTTCGGCGGCGAGGCAGATCCAGAAGCCGCCCTCTTTTACCTCCAAGCGGCCGCCGAAATGGGAAACGCCAGAGCCTCTGCTCTTTATGGCTGGGTTCTTACGGGCACCTCCTCCCTTTTGGACGGCCGACCTTATCTAAACAAAAAAGGGTGTGCTGAAGACCCGTTCTGCCAATATCTCGCGGCTTTATCGGAAAGCGACGACCACGAAAGGGAACTTCACATCACTCGTTCCGTTTTCAACGGGAATCTCTTTGCCCTTTGGGATGTCGCGGCAAAGTTTTCTTCGCGGGCCCTCGCCCTAAAAAACGCAAGGCAGATTGAAAACTGCATCGAAATTTGGGAGGGCCTTTTGCCGGGTGCCTGCCCTTATCTCTTCAAACAAATGAAGCGGGATTTTGGCCTCTTCTTGGTGAAGGGTGCGGCCATTCCCCCTTATTTCAACGAACGCGATTGGCGGCGTTTCGGCTTGTCTTTGCTCGAGGAAGCCGGCGAAGAGGGCGATCACAAAGCCTATTCCATCTTGGCCGATTTATATGGGGAAGGGGCCTTCCGCGTAGAGAGAGATCTTCGGAAAGCCGCTTCTTATGAGGCCCTGTATTGGCAAAGCAAATTCCAGCAAGACAACATTCGCCTCATTCTTTCTCGTGCCATAAACGAAGGGGCTACGGCATAATATTTCTGCATGAAGAAGGCTTTATCCGTCCAACTCATCTCTCCCCGTGGATTCTGCGGTGGGGTCAAAAGAGCCTGCCTATTGGTGGAGAAGGCTTTAAACGAGCCAGAAAAGTATCCAAGGCCCCTCACCTTTTTAGGATCCTTTATTCATAACGCCCACGTGGTGGACTCTTTTGTCTCTCGCGGCGTTCGTTTGCTCGATGAGCCAGGGAAAAGCCGAATGGAGCTTTTGGGCGAAGTGTCGGAAGGAACGGTTATCTTCTCCGCACATGGGGTATCTGACGACGTGAAAAAGAAGGCCGCCGATAAGGGGCTAATGGTTTTAGACTGCACCTGTCCTTACGTGGAAATCGTCCACGAAAAAATCCATAAAGCCCTCCACGAGGGGGAAGAAGTTTATTACCTCGGGAAGAAAGGGCATCCCGAATGCGAAGGCGTTTTGGGGTTAGATTCCCGCATCCACCTCATTCAGAACGCCGAAGACATCGCCAAGATTGGGCCTGACGCGGACAAAAAATCGTACGCAACCAACCAAACGACTTTGTCTTCCTTTACCCTCGCCTCTCTTTATCAAGAACTGCAAGCCCGTCTCCCTAACCTCGTTTTAGACAACGAAATCTGCAACGCGACCGCGTTACGGCAAAAGGCGGTGGCCAAGCAGAAAGACAGTCAGTTCTGCCTCGTTTTAGGCGACCGTAAATCCTCCAATACCCAAGAATTGTTCAAGGTTTCGCAGGAAATCGCCCATGTGCCGGCCATGGTGATTTCTGCGCCAGAGGATCTCCCCTGGGGACGGCTGGATGCCGTCAGCAAAATATCCTTAACGGCAGGCGCCTCTGCCCCCGAGTCTTTAGAAGCAGACGTCATCGCGGCTTTAAAAAGCCGTTACGAAGTATCAATCCTTTAAAAGATCCTTCAAAGCTTGGGCCAACTCTTCTTGGGAGAAGCCGAACTTCGCCCGAAGATCTTTTTCTTTTCCAACGGGTACCTTTGCTCCAACCGGTAGGCCGAGGGAAAGGATTTTCCCGCCGAAACCAAGTTGCTCTTTCTTCTCGACGATTCGGTCGTAAAGCGTGCCGCATCGAACGTCTTGTTCAATTACCAAAACCGGGCAATTTTTCTTCAAGAGTTCAAAAACGGTTTCCTCATCGATTGGCTTGAGGCAGCGCGCGTTGATTAAGGCGATGGGCAGCTTTTCTTCCTCGATGATTTTTTGAAGGACAAGCACATCGGGGCCATAGCTAACCACGACGGCTTTCTCCCCTTCCTCCAACTTCTCCCAGCGGAGGTCTGCTACATAGTCGTAATCCAAAGGAGAGGCGGGTTCGCTATCTTTGGGGTAACGGATCACGAAGGGGTGTTTTTGCGAGAAGGCGTAGTTGAATAATCCAATCGCCTCTTGCTCGTCCTTGGGCATGGTCAGGATGACGTTAGGCATCGACATAAACATCGATACGTCGTAAATCCCCTGATGGGTGGGGCCATCGCCTCCGATGAATCCTGCATGGTCAATCCCGATGATGACTTTCAAATCTTGGCGGCATACATCATTCAAAAACTCATCGTAAGCCCTTTGGGCGAAGGTGCTGTACATGAATAAGACCACGTCTTTCCCTTTTAGGGCGACTCCGGCAGCCATGTCGACGGCATGCTCTTCCGCAATCCCCACGTCGATGCAGGAAGCGGGGTATTTCTTCTCAAATTCGCTAAGAGCCTCGCCGACTTTCATCGCGGGGGTGATGACGAAGAAATCTTGTTTCGCCCTCTTTTCCACGAGGTAACGGCTGATGGCTTGGCTATAGGAAACCATGCCCGATTCGTCTTGGAGAGGCTTTCCCGTAGAGACGTCGAAAGGGGCGACGGCATGGTAATGCTCCGTGTCTTTCTCGCTGAATTCGTATCCTTTTCCTTTTTGGGTCAAAAGATGGATGAGAACGGGACTATGCGTCTTCTTCGCCTGTTTGAAGAGGCGGATCAGCAGCTTGATGTCGTGGCCGTTGTAGGGGCCATAGTAGTCATAGCCCATGTCCTCAAAGATGTTGTCTTGCTGAACCAGGGCCTTCATCGAACGGATGATCTGGTGGCCCAGATGGTGGATCCACCCTGGCGAATGCTTGGAGAGGAAGGTCTTTTGCCCCAAGAAGAAGCGGTTGCTCCTTAGCCTGCGGAAGGCGGAAGCCATCGCGCCGACCGTGTTGGAGACGCCCATCTTGTTGTCGTTAAGAATGATGATGGGGTTCGCGGGATAATCTCTCCGATAGCCAAGGAAGTTCAATCCTTCGAAAGCAACGCCGTTCATTAAAGAAGCGTCGCCGATGAGGATGACGGGCCTCCTTTTTGGATCGGCGAGCAAAAAGCCCGAAGCGGCGGAAAGAGAGGTGCTGCTATGCCCCGACTCCCACACGTCGTATTTGCTTTCCTCGCGGGAGATAAAGCCAGAGAGGCCGTTCGTCTGCCTCAAGGTATCAAAGTCTTTTGCCCTCCCGGTCAGGATTTTATGGACATAGGATTGGTGCCCCGTATCGAAAAGAATGTCTTCCGCCTCGTCGGGGTCGAAGACGTAATACATGGCCAAGGTGATTTCGACGACGCCGAGGTTGGAGGCGAGGTGCCCACCCGTTTTGGCCACGTGCTCAATCAAAAAAGCACGGATTTGGTCGGCCAAATCTTGAAGTTCAGAGAGAGTTAATGTTTTGACGAACGAAGGATCTTGGATGGCATTTAGATCAAACGTTCTCTTTTTCTTCTCGTGCCTCATTGGGCGTCCATTTTAATGCAAAACGCTCAAACAAAATAGGCGGGCCATCCGATTCCTCGCGCGAGTGATAAAATGGCGGTGCCCATCTTATAGATGGGGCGGGCAATCCTTTTGTTGCCACAAAGGGATCTCTAAACTATAATTCAAGCGCAAAAAGCAAACCCGGAGAGATCCGGGGACGCAAAGCTAAAGGGTCCCTTCGAGGATAGCCAGTTGCCACCATTACCATGGAAGACACGGGCTATTTATCGAAGGTTTTCTTTCTAAGGAGGTCCATCCTCTCGTGAGAAAAGGCAACAAGCAAAAACTCTATTTGCTTGCTGGCGTTTCCTTGCTTGCCTTGGGGAGCGTTGCTTTAGCCGTGGCGGGAACGGCCGCGGTTTTCACGGTCAATCGGAAGACGGGGGCCGCGGAAGCGGGGCAGGTGGGCTTAAGGCAATATTTCCACTGCGGCAACGGGGCCAAAGATAACCCCTACGTCATCACGAGGCCCATCCACTTTTACAACCTCTCCCGCTTAAACGCCCTCGGCGCCTTCGACCGCGAAAGGTGCTATTTCCAGCTTGGCTATGACCTCGACGGCGATGGCGATCTGGAGTTCTATTCCAGCGACGATTCCAAGACGACGGCCGAAACTCTCGATATGTCCGCCTATAACGGATCGACCTCTTATTACAGCATTTACCCCATCGGCAACGGCGCCGCTCCTTTCCGTGGCTACTTCGAAGGCATGGGCAAGACCGTTGAGAATTTGACAATTGTCTCCGGTCCAGAAGATGCGGGCGTCTTTGGCTACGTCAGCACGGGCGCCATCGTGCAAGACGTCACGTTTGAGAATGTGACCGTCATCGATGACGGCTGGTCGACGGATGCCACGATTCAAACCTTGGCCTCGGCCGACACTTGGAGTTCGGATAACGGCTCTTTGACTTACGAGGGGACGGTTACCCAAGCCCCTTCTGGCTCGACTTCCTCCCCGTATGAGGCGAACGCCACGTCGCTCATGATCACCTCCGACCTCTCGGGACTCATCCGCATGACCGCGCCGAGCGTTCCCGGCTATTCGTATAAATTTGTCTGCTCCAGCGAATATTTCACCAACACCAACGCGGATTTCCTCACCAGCGATCCGGGCGCGACCGCGGTCTTCAAGGCCAATGAAACGACCGATTCGGGGGTCGATGCTTCGACCTGCATCAGCGAGCTTGCTGCCCTTAAGCCCGGCAAAATCCTTTCGACCCGCTTCTCGATCCTTGCCACCAAGAGCCTCAATTACGTCCACTATTCGCACATCGTTTCCTCTTATTCCGTGGTCTTCGCCAAAAGCGGAAACGGCAATATTTCCATGCGCATCGTGGAAAACTCCGAAAGCGGAACCTCCGACTCCACCTTCATCTCGCAGTATTCGCACGGCAACAACATCGGCTATGTCGCGGGCCACGTCGATGGTTCTTTGAAGAACTGCTTCGTCAAAAACGGCACCCTTTCGATGAACCGCGCCTCCAACGCGAACACCACGAAGGTCGCCCAAGAAACCGAGACGGGCCTCGTCGGCGAAATCTCCCCCTCCATCGACAAGACCACGAGCCCTGGCTGGGGCGCCGCGTCGGAAAACGGCAACACGGGCATCGTCAACTTCACGGACATTTATGAAAACGTGGTCGGCCCCTCCTCGTTTAACGCCTCCCGTTCGAACTCCTCGTTCTACCAATACACCCCGGTCTTCAATCAAAGCAGCGCCACCGACGAAGAAAAATCCTATTCCCGCCGCTGGAAGAGCTACCTCCGCACCAACGGCTATGCCGATGGCGACTCCTCGCAAGAGTATCTTTCCGATGAGCCCGATTCTTTCTCTTGGGCTGGCCAGAAGTTGATTCAAGATGGTGATACGGACGATGAGGATTTGGGCCTAGGGGTCTTCTCTTTAACCTCCTCCCGCGAATCCAGCTCGACCACGACCACTTTCCAAAATGGCATTTCCAACTTCGTCGTTCGCAAAAACCGCGTGGAGCACCTCCTCACCGAACCCAGCGTGACGGTGGACGAAAACGGCCGCTACAGCACAACCAACACCTCCACGAAGTTCAACGAAATCTTCTATGAGACCAGCGAGCTCGATGAGCATGATCTCTACGGCAGCAGCTACGCCAAGAGCCATTTCGCCGATTGGAAGTACAATTCCGCGAACGCCGAATACAACATCTCGCAAGGCGTCGTCTTGCCCCAAGTGAAGTGGAACGACTGGGACAACATCCAGAAACCCTTGGACAACAAAGCCAATTTCGCCGAGGACAAGACCTGGAACAAAGACTTCGAGAAGCACACCAACTTCGTCTTCCGTTTTGATTTGGCCAGCGATGCGGCGATGGACGCCAACTCCTATTTCGCCAATCCGCGCAACGGCTTCTTGGAATATTACTTCCGTTACAAACTCAAGGACGATGAAGGCGCGGGCCTTGATCCCTTAACCAGCGAGAACCTCCCCAACCAGAACTTCGGCGTCTTCGTGAAGGAGCAGAAAAACGATGAGGTCGTCAACATCGAGCAACTTTATTGCTCCCTTGACCTAAACGCCCCCGCGGACGGGAAGATTCTCACGTATCAAACCGCCTCTGATACTTCTTCGGCTTTGCCGCAGAACGCGGTCAACTTCCAGATCGATAACCCCAATGGAGGCAACATCACGGTCATCTGCGAGGCCGACGAGGAAACGGGCGGCTACCTTTCGATTTACGACAAGGACCAATGCGTCAAAACCGATTCGGACTCCACCATCTATTTCGATGCCAACATGCCGGCTTATACGACCTACGTCCCCGGCGTGAACAACCTAGAAGGCTATGACAAGGACAACTTCTCCTACTTTGACATCACCTACCATGCGGCGGACTCTAAGGTGGATGGCTCCTCCGTCACGATTCCCTTCACCGACGTCAACCGCGTCGCCACCCGCGTGAACAACGATAAAGCCAAGACGCCTAGGCTATACGCGCACACCTTCTTCCTCCCCGGGCCCGCCTCGGGTTCTTCCGAGCCGAAGAAGTACTTCATCGCTTCCCCTTCGGGCACGACCCGCCTCTACTACGTCGGCGTTCAGGGGCAGAACTCGGGCAACTTGGAGTTAAACGCCTCCGTCTTCTCGCCCAATAACGTGGTCAAGAACGTCGAATTCGTGAAACAAACCCCCTCTTTATCCACCGACGATTCCGACAAAGATGATGTTACGGGCACCTATTCGCAAACCTCGCTAAACCAAAATATCTTGGGTCTAAGCTTCCAAGCCGGCTTCTCCAACGCGGAAGGCTTGGTCTACGTGAATTCCGACCTCTCGGATGGGAATAGCATCCCCTATATCTCGGGGAATGACGTCTCGGGCAGCGACGTCTCCTCGATCCGCACCATCATCTTGCCCAAGAACATGACGAGCGCCATCATCCAAAACAACAAATACAGCTCCCTCTCCTACGCCTTCAACGGCGAAACCGTGACGGGCCATAAGTACAAACGCTATCCGGATCAATGAAACGAGACACTATGAAAAAATCCCTGTTACAAAAGCTGATCGTCGGGCTCGCTTCCTGCGGGATTCTTTCCAGCGTCTGCACCGCGCCGGCCGAGGGAAAGACCCAAGAGCAAAGGAATTTCAGCGACTACCTCAATAGCTTCGTGAAGATCGACGGCGAGAATCAAAACAAAAACGGATCCGCCGGGCTTGAATACTACGTCTCTCGCCCCTACGACGAAGCGGAGAAAAAAGCTCTTCAAAGAAAAGGCTATTCGGGCGATTACGTCGTTGGCGTAAAGAAGGGGAGCGCCACCGGGCGCATCGAAATCCCTGACACGTATGTGGATAAAACGGGGGCCGTCTTCCCCATCACGACTTTGCTAAAGCGTTCCTTCGCGGGACTTGGGGTGATCTCCATCCGTTATGGGGCGGAAATCACTTCCGTGGGGGACGAGGCTTTCTTAAACTCCACCGACCTCGATAGCACGATCACGATCGGCGCCTCCGTCACCCGCATCGGCTGCAGCGCCTTCATGAACTGCACCTCCCTCGAAAACGTGGTCTTCGCCGGGGACGAGGTGACCGTCATCGACGATCACGCCTTTGCCTACGATTACAAGCTTTCTGGCTTCACCATGCCCAAGAAGATCATGACCATCGGGGACTCGGCCTTCAAAGACTGCCGCATGCTCGATAAGGCGATCTTCAAGACGGGCTCGGCTTCTTTCACAATTGGTGCTTCCGCCTTCGAAGGATGCTCTTCGCTTAGCTACATCTTGCTTCCTTCGATGATCGGCTCCATCGGGGACTACGCCTTCAAAGACTGCGAAAAAGCGGTGGGCTATTTCTCCTATCCCAAAGATAACGACGTCACGGGTGAGGCCAATTACAGCGCCTCCGCCTCCGATGGGCACGACTATTACGATGCGAACTACCTTGAAAGCGACGCGAACTTCACCGGTGGGGCGAAGAACCTCTGGCGTTACGTCGGCTTCTCCTCTTCCTCGGATACGGAGAGCAAGTCGATTTATGATGGTCATTACCTCCCCTTCTCTTATAACGCCGGCGAGATCAAGACCTTCGAGGAAGACGGCAAGAACTTCGATTTGCTTCCCATCAGCTCCGATAACCTTGTCTATTCGCAAGACGAGGACGCTGAAACCCAGTACACCATCATGGGGTACGAGGATAAGCGTTATTCGACCGCCAGCGGAAGCGACGTCATCGGCACGCCGGATCAAAAGACGGAGCTAGTCATCCCCGCCCAGGTCACAATCGGTGGCACCATCTACCCGATTTATGGCATCGGCGATCCCACCGACCCCAGCCAGTCCATCCGTATTTTCAGCCGTTACATCAACTTGCAGACCATCCAAATCGGCGGCATCGACAAAGATGGGGACGGCAGCTTGGAATATAACCTCAAATACATCGGCGCCGGCGCCTTCCGCGGCATCGTCGGCCTCAACTCCGGCACCGCGTGGGGGCTCCATACTCTTTCTCTTAACGAGGGGCTCCGCTACATCGGGGACGGCGCTTTCTGTCCGACGGTGGATTCCATCGAGGAGAAAGATGGCTTGGAGATCCCCGAATACGGTACCTCCAACACCTCGATGGAGGAGTTGACCATCCCCTCGACCGTGGAATATATCGGCGACGAAGCCTTCGCCAATTTCTTAGCCTTAAAAGAATTGACCTTCGCCGGGGCGTGGACGGATGCCCAGTTAGCCGAAGAAAGTTCCCGCACCTTCTCCAGCCACCTTGCCCACATCGGCACGGGCGCTTTCCGTTATGCCGGATACAACAACTACAAGATTGTCTCCCAGAACTCCCGTGAGCAATCTTCCGGCGTCCCCGCGATGCCTTCCTTCTCTTTGGTTCTCCCCGCGACGGGGGACATCGGCGAATACGCCTTCCTTTGGTCGAACTTTGCCAATGTGGTCTCCTTCTCGGAGCGCAATGCCCTATCCCGTTCTTACTCGTATAGCCAGAACGGTAAAAGCGGCGTCTACACCTATTTGGAGGCAGACGTATACGCGAATTTGATTCTCCGCCCTTATTCCTTTAAGAACGTCGGCTCCTTGGAAGAGCTGAATTTCCTCGCGGACGATACGCCCATTTACATCGGCCACGAAGCCTTCTCTTGGTACGACCAGGGGACCTATGGCAATAGCGCCGACACCCACGACTTCGAGGAGCAATGGATCTATCCTTCGCTCCATAGCGTCTTCCTGCCCGCCTCGGTCCACAACATCATCGAATGGAGCGGTTCCACGAAGCTCATCACGAACGATGAGCTCTCCGCCTACAAGAAACTCGATTTGGGCGAAGACTTGGTGATTCCTACCTACGAACTCGCCCTCACCTTGGTCGATTCCTCTACCAACACGTATTTGGGCAGCAGCCTCAACCTTGCCCAATGGGAGGCGCATTTCGATAGCACCAACTCCGTCGGGGCGGGCGATTGGTTCCATGGCCGCCACCGCGTGAGCTTCTACACGGCGAAATCCTCCTCTTCCGCGGGCCACTTAAAGACCGACCTCATGGCCACCTACGAAGCGGGCGACACTTTGGTCTACACCAACGCGCCCGTCTATTACGGCCTATCCCGCGATTCGGTGGTGATGACGGACGCCAGTGGGGCGATGGTCACCAGCCGTGAAGACGCCGTCTACGAATTCGTCCTTAACGGCTCTTCTGCGACCCTGTCCCGCTGCATGAAGATCGCTTCGTCCACGCTTACGGTTCCCGAAAGCATCACGGTCTCTGGCACTTCCTACTCCGTGACCGCGATCGGCGAAGGGGCTTTCTACGGACTCTACCGTTATGGCAATGGCGATGCTTCTTCCTCCGCCTACGAAGCCAGCCAAACTGGACATAACTACGCCCTAGCCTATGGCGGATCCTCCAGTTACGATTTCCTATCCATCGTCCTCCCAAGCGATGTTACGACCATCGGCAAGCTCGCCTTTGGCATGGCCAAGCACCTTTCTTCGGTGAGCCAGCTTTATAACGGAAGCGTCGAAACGAATTATTTGCCCGGTAGCCTAAGCACGTTGGGCGAGGGCGCCTTCGCTTTCACGAATATCGCCTCCTTAGTGATTCCTTCCTCCTGCCGAGGATATAACGCGTATTCCTTCGCGGGCTGCTTTGCTTACGTGAGCCTCACGGTGGGCAGCGGCAACGTGAACTATTGGAGCGTCAACAACGTTTTGGTGGACGGCCCCGTCGGCGGCCTTACCTCAACGGGAGACAAAGAACTCGCTATTTCGAGCGGCGTCACCCGCATCTACCGCGGCGCCTTCCGCGGCGACCGCAACCTAGAATGGGTCGACGTGCCGACCTCCGTGATTGAGATTGGGGATTACGCCTTTGCGGAGATGGACCATGTCGAAAGTGGCTACGACACCACCCAAACGGGGCGCAGCATCGATACGGCGATGAATTTGGCGAACTTCTCCATCGGAGGATTGAGACGTAACTTCAGCTCCTCCTTTAATGAGAGCTATTTCACCAACTACTCTTACGCCTGCATTACCCGAGACGCGCACGATCAGTATTTCTATTTCGCTTCTTCTGGCAGTTCTTATTACCCCTATCGTCTTTCCTTCACCTCGAACATGACGAGCATCGGGGCCCGCGCTTTCTATAACGACGCGAAGCTGCAGAATTTCTTCTTCTCCAGCAACTTGACCTCCATCGGAGACGAAGCCTTCTATGGATGCTCTTCTTTGATCACGACCTTCTTTAAAACGGGCTCCTATTGGCGTCCCTCAATCAGAAGCTATACCGATGGCAAATACCGCGCCGGCTTCGACGCCTCTTACATAAGCAATCTCACCCGCATCGGGGTCAGGACATTCGCCGGCGCCTATTTCGCGACGACGAACTTCGTCCCCTCGGGCAATTTGACCATCGCGGATTCGGCTTTCGAAGGCTCTCCGAATTTGACCCGTTTCATGACGCCGGGCTGCCAAAGCACCTCCCAGCTCCCTGGCATCGTCTCCCTGGGTTATCGCGCCTATGCCGCCTGCCCTTATTTCTACCGCATGAACATCTTCTCGTGTGGCTCCTATGGCAACAGCCTTACCTTCTACCCGGAGGGGGAGGACAGTCAAGAGGAAGGATCCGCCGATTCGGTCAGCAACAGCCAAAGCCTTGCCGCCTCTGGCGATTATTACTATTCCTTCGGCCAAGAGGCCTTTGCCGACGATCCAAGCCTCCACGACGTCTTCCTCCCGGCCGGCACGCGTGTTGGCTCCGACGTCTTCAAAAACGACACGGACATGAAGAAGGTTTTCCTCCTCGACACCTCCTCGGATTACTTTGGGGGATACGCATCCCATTACGCCTCCAATTGGAACCGTATCAACAACGACCTGACCGCGACCGTTTACCTTTACACGAGCTCGGGAAGGAACTTACGTGATGGCGCATCCATCGACTTCACCAAAGGCGTGGGGGACCACTATGCCGGTGGCGATCTCCCCGATGGCTATGGCTATTGGTGGATCAACAGAAACAATCACATCTATTTCCAAACCAAGAGCATGACCTCCCCCCAGCAGTGGAACTTCAGCACCGGCGCGGGCTTAGACACCTCGTTCATTCAGCGCTAAAAAGGAGGCAGACATGGAAAAGAAAACCATTATCACCATCGCCTTCTCCGCCTTATTGACGGGCGCCCTTTCCCTATCGGCCTTCACCTTCGCCTGGATGTCCCGGACGGCCTCGGTCGCCTCGAAGATCTCCCTCGATGCCGGGAAGCTGGACGTGAAGAGCTTCAAGGTCACCACCTACAAAGCCTTCTTCCCCGAGCTTTCCAAGCGGCAATCCGATGGGACGTATGCCGACGATGCCTATGTTTATGATTTAAGCAAGAACCCCATTATCGACTACGCCGAGCCGACGTACCCCAAAGTGTTCGCCAAGGTGGAAGGAGAAACGATCACGGACGCCCCGACGGACTACGTGATGAACCTCTTCGACCCCTCCTTCCTCATCTTGAATAACTACGAACGGGTGCGTCCACTTTCAAGCACGTTGGTGTACCGCTTCGACGTGGTATATCGCTATAACGCCCCCATCAAGTTGAATGTGCGCATCGACCGCACGGAGACTACGCTCACCCAAGACGAGACCACGGGGCAGATGAGCGACGGCGTCTCCAAATACATCCGCATCGTCGGGGTTGACCCTGAAGCGGGGGCAAAGGCCATCGCCTCTTGGAGGGCCCCCGCCACTTTATTCGAGGGGGATGCCCTAACCCAAACGGATGCCTCTTCTCCTTATTTCGTCTATAGCCCGATCCGCGACTACGTCCTTCCGCGCGGGGGCAATGCCGCGGGGGCCGCGGGAGAAGGCTACGAGGCCGTCGCTTCGCAAAGTGCCTATCCCACCTCCTATAATGGAACCTTCCTTTCGAAGGTGACCAAGTCCATCGACGGGGGGACGGAAACCGACTCCACCTTGGCGGATGAAATCGCCGACGGCGGCGACCACCAAGACGCCGACGGCCATAAGATTGCGTACCGCCACACCTATAACTCCTCGCTTTTGGCTTTCGGTAATTCCGGCTATAACGTCCCCTTCGAAAGTTATCATGAAGGTGTCTCTTCCTTTGATTCCAACGGATCCGCCCAGATGAGCGAGGCCGCTTCTAACGACGTCGACTCGGGCGAGGTGAACCATAGCCTCACCTTCTACATCGTCGTGGACTATGACTACGAGTTAAGCCATGGCTTCATGAATCAAGTGGGCATCCCCTATAGCCTTTTGGAGGATTACTCCATGACGGTTACGCTGGAGGAACGCTTATGACCAAGAGGCAGAAGAGGGTAACCATCTTGAGCGCAGGCCTTTCTTTGATGGCCCTGGCTCTTGCCGCCTCCTCCTATGTGGTTTTCGCTTGGTTCACCCAGAACCGCACGGCCACCATCACCTATGAAAGCGTCTCCGTGGTGGGCGATTCTTTAACCGCAGAGCTCTTGTCTTGGAAAAAGAACTACGAAGGGAACTATGGCTCTGGCAAGTCTACCGCGGGTTATCTCCCCTACGATGGGAGCAATAGCCAAGTCGAGAGCAACCTCTCCTATTCTTATAGCGACTTCCAGAAAATCGCCGTCGATGGCTCCGATCCTGAGCCAAGCGCCCCGCGGAGCCCGGCTTACGTGAAATCGTATTGCCTCAAAGTCACCTCTTCCTCCACGAGGAGCCAAAGTTTCATCTTCGCAAGCTCCTCCCTCTCTTATTCCGCTTCCTCGATCCAGGTGCTGAAGGAGGGGAGCAAAAGCGAAACGCTCGTCTCCCTCTTCGACGTGGAGCACTGCTACCTTTACCAAGCCGCTTCCGAAACCGAGGAGGGCATCGCCGCGTTTTTGAAGAATCCGGCGGCCAATCGCCAAGGCGAGGTTACCCTAAATAAGCCAGCCGACTTCTCTTCGGGGGAGCATTCTGATTTGTCTTTGACCCAGAATTGGTCCTCCGCCTCCCCCAAAGCTTCTTCGGATGGCTCCATCAGCATCGCCCCGGGCGAAAGCATCTACCTTTTCCTCTCCTTCGTCTTCTCGAATGGCTCTTCCACCTTCTACCGCGAGGAAAGCGATGCGGACGGGACCTATTACGTTGCTGACGCGACAAACGGCGACTCCAACGTCTATCAAGGATTGAAGCTTTCCTACCAAGATTTCTCCGTCATCGGGGTTTGAGGATAAGAAGCAAAGGAAAAAAGGCTGTCTGCGCAGCCCTTTTATTTCGAATCGGCTCAGTTTTCGGCTTTTGGCTCGTCTTTTTTCTCGGAGATTTGCTTGGTCTCTTCGTCTTTGGATTCAATGGCCTTTTTCTCGTCGCCTTTTTCTTCAACGGGGGTGACGTCGATCACCTTTTGGCCCTTATCGTCCTTCTCGGTGGCTTCGATGACGTCGTGCTTCTTGTCTTTCTTTTTCTTCGGGTTGTCTTTCTTATTGGCCTTCGCCACCATGACGAGGTCGAAGATGGCAAGGGCTAAACCGATGAGGGCGAAGATGCATCCGGCGGCGATCATCCAGAACTTGTAGAAGGCATCCCCCTTCGTGTAATAGAGGACGAAGATGGTGGTTCCTAAGGCAACCAAGACCGCGCCTAAGAAGATTTGGAGAATCGGGATAAACACCTTGCCGACCTTTTTCTTCGCCATCCCCCAGATGGAGAAGATGAGGAAGAGGACGCCGATGACGGTGAGGAAGGAAGCCAAGAAGACCACGACGATCTTCTGGAACGTCTCCCCGCCGATCTGGGCCAAGGTGATGCCTAGGGCAATCTCAAAGCCGCCGACTAAGAGGATCGACTCGCTGGATTTGTCGTAACGCTTTAACACCAGGATGAAGCGCATGATCCCGTCGAGGATGACGAAGGCGCCCATGACGATGGCAAAGGCATTGGACATCCCCTTGTAATTGGAATCATCGTTCCCATTCACCGCCAAAATGATGGCGATCACGCCGGCCACCATGAGCATCACGGCTTCGATGAGGGTGTAGATCCCCCAGAAGCGCCTCATGCCGCGGTTGGCGAGTACTTCGCTGATGTCCCCGTTCTCGCGGGTTTCTTCTTCCGTCTTTTCTTTTTCTGGCTGCGATTGTGCCATAAGCCCTTCCTCCTTGGGAAAAACCCTTAGATAATCATACCCGATAACGCGCGAGGTGAAATATGGAAAGTGGATTGCTCAAGGCTTATGCCGAACTGATTGTCGAAAGCGGGATTTCCCTAAGAAAGGGGCAGGACGTCATCATCCGTACGACGGCCGAATGCGAGGAAATGGCCGCCTTGGTGAGCGAGGTTTGCTACCAGCGTGGGGCGAGGAGGGTAACCGTCTCCTTCTCTTCTCCCTTGGTGGACCGCGCCTCCTACGCCTATGGAAGCGAAGAAGGGTTATCCCTCGTCTTACCCCAAGAGGACGCCTTTGAAAAATACCAGACGGATTCCCTGCCTTGCCTGATTTGGCTAGACGGCGACGATCCCGATGCCTTCCAAGGCTTAGATGGCGGCAAGATTGCCCGAATTCGGCAAAATAAGCGCAAGGCCCTCTACCATTACCGCAAGGAGAGGGACAACAAATACCAGTGGTGCATCGCCGGGGTGGCGACGAGGAAGTGGGCCGAAAAGGTGTTCCCGGAACTCCACGGTGCAGAAGCGGTGGAGGCGCTTTGGAAGCTGATCCTCTTCACTGCCCGCGCGGACGATGGAAACGGCATCGCCAACTGGAAGGAGCATGACGCCGACTTGAAGCATCGGGCGGCCTGGCTGAATTCCCTCCATCTCAAGAAGCTTCATTACGAGGCGAATAACGGCACCAATTTGACCGTCGGCCTCATCCCTGGCGTTTTATTCGAAGGCGGGGGAGAAAGCCTCGTTGACGGCACCTACTTCCAGCCCAACATCCCTTCGGAGGAGGTATTTACTTCTCCGAAGAAAGGCGAGGCGGAAGGCATCGTCTATTCCGCGAAGCCCCTTTCCTATAATGGCGTGCTCATTGAGAATTTCAGCGTCCGCTTCCACGAAGGGAAGGCCGTTGAGGTCCACGCCGAAAAAGGGGAAGAGACCCTTAGGAGCATCCTTTCCATCGATGAGGGATCGGCTTATCTTGGCGAATGCGCCCTCGTCCCCTTCGAATCCCCCATCAATCAGACGGGCAAGCTCTTCTTCAACACGCTTTACGACGAGAACGCCGCCTGCCACCTTGCCTTAGGCATGGGCTTCACGATGCTTTATCCCCATTACGAACATTATTCGGCGGAAGAACTTAAGGCGTTTGGCATCAATGACTCCTCCAGCCACGTCGACTTCATGATCGGCACCCGCGACCTCAAGATCGTTGGGACGAAGGAAGACGGCGAGGAGGTTCCCCTCTTCGTGAACGGGAGCTGGGGCAACTAATAGAAGGATAGACAAGCATGGGAGGGGTGCCGACAGGAGGCATCCCTCTCTTTTTGTCCCTCATTGAAAGCGGTGGGATGGGTGCTTATAATAGCAAAGCGCTTTAAGCGCTTGTGGGGCATTAGCTCAGTTGGGAGAGCGCCTCGTTCGCAACGAGGAGGTCGGCGGTTCGAACCCGCTATGCTCCACCAAATCGATTTAGTTCGAACTTCTACGTTGTTTACGGCAACGTGATACTTCGATGGAGAAAGCTTGATTCCGATAAAAAGAAATGAAGCTATAGGGGAACCCGAAAGGGTTCTTTTTTTGTGGAGATTTTGGAGACTGGATAACGGAATGTTCTAAAAAATAGAAATTCCGAACTTTGCAGGTGCAATCGGGATACCCGATTCATGGCTATGGCTAGACATCTTTTAGTTTTGCCGATTGGCTATTGAAAAACGAGTGGGAATGATAGATAATAATGGAAAGGAAAGTAAGGAAAGTATTACTTCCGAAGGAGGACCATATATGATTGATGTCGCAAAAATGACCTCAAAAGGCCAGGTGACCATTCCTGTAGAATTGAGAAATTATCTAGGCCTCAAGGAGGGTGAAAAAGTTGCCTTCATCCAAGGAGAAGATGGGAATATCTATATCGCAAATGCCTCAAAGCTCGCCCTCAAGACCGCACAGAAGGCCTTTGAGGGCGAAGCAGACAAAGCGGGGTTGAATGGTGAGGATGATGTTGTCTCGCTGGTGAGGGAGATTAGGGATTCCAAATGAGAGTTCTAGTTGACACTAATGTGCTCCTTTCGGCGTTTCTTTTTCCTAATGGGCAGGCGAGCAAAGCCTTCAACCATTGCATCGATATAGCCACGGTCGTCATCTGCTCTTATGTCATGGATGAGGCCGAAAGGGTCGTCAGGAAGAAATTCCCGGACAGAACCAGCGACATCCAGAAATTCTTCGAGTCTTTTGCCTATGAGTTCGTTTATACTCCTGATTCCATCCCAGACAATGACTTAAAAATGCGTGACGAGAACGACATTCCCATCTTATACACTGCAAAAAGAGAACATGTTGACATTATCCTGACCGGTGATAATGACTTCACATCTCTCAATTTGGATTCTCCTAAGATCCTCTCTCCGTCGGAATTCCTGACGATAGAACTGAAACAGGCGTAACGCAGATCATGGTTCGAACCTCGATAGATTTGCTTCACCATCTTAGACCGTAGTCGAACCCTGGTGAAAGAGGTCTTCCTCTTCGACGGAGGGTTCGAGATAACGCTGGAAATGAGCGGGCACGATAGCCCGCTTTTTCCTTTGTGATTCCGAATTTCAGCTTTCGAAGAGAAAGAGGGAAGACTCTCAATCGGTCTTTGGTCGCGGCTTTCTGCGCAGGGCCCAAGGGGTTTCTGCGTTATGCTCCCAAGGAACACGCGAGAAGCTTCTTTGGGGCTATCGCGGAAGAAGCAATTTCTAATCTTTCTCGTAAAGGTCTTTTAACGTATAGAAGCGATAAGGATATTCGTTTTTTAAATCGTATCCGCTCTTAGAGAAAAAGCCGGCATAAGACAAGGATAAGGGAGATTCCGAAGCTTCCTTTTCTTCTTTCGCAATATCGGCATCCGAGAGAGGGCGGGAAAGATACTTTACTTCGTAGACAACATAGCCATTTGACGTCAAAGCGGCGACATCAAACTGACCGTTCTTTTTGGCTTTCTTATCGTCATACCAATAAGTACCGATTCTTAAAAGCGGAGGATTCAGCCTTCCTTTTTTGTTTTCCTTAATCAGGTATTGCCGGCAGATTTCTTCAAAGACTTCGGGGACAAGTCGTGTCCGAAAGTCTTCCTTGATGAAAAAATCATAGAAAGCTTGCTTCCCAAGCACCTGTCTTTCCATCGTATGAGGATAAAGATAGCGGTAATAGAACCGCATGGTCGGATCTTTGATGCGATAGCCGGATTTCTTTTTGTTGTTCGGCTCGTTGATCGGAGCGATTGATTCCACCAAATCCATTTTCTGCAAGGTGCGGAGAATGTCGGAAAGAATAGCCGAATCCGAAATGTGGGAAAGGGAGAGAATATCGGAGAAGTGATAGGCCCCTTTGGCAATCGCGTCGAAAGCCGCGTTGGCGTTGCTGATTTTGCTCAGTTCGGTATGAAGATGGTTTTCGGTTTCTTCCGCAAGATGCGAGAGGGGAGAAGAAAGAAGAAGAATGATGTTTTCCTCAACGCTCTTTCCCTTCTGAATCTGTTCTAGATAATAAGGGACTCCCCCGAAGGCCGCGTAGAGAGCCACTTTCTCTTCCTCCATTCTCTCTGGGAAGAATAAAGAAGCTTCATAATAATCCAGCTCTGGCAAGAGAAGAGAAAGTTGAAAACGCCGATAAAGAGGGTTGTTTTCGCTCTGGATATCTTCCATCTGTCGGATGCTGCTTCCACAAAGGACGAGTTTCAGATTGCTTTCCCGTTTATAGGTGTCAATCAGCCTTTGTAGCTGGGAATCGATGCCGGATACGGCTCGACGAAGAGAAGAATATTCATCCAAAACGAGATAGATCTCTTCTTTTTCTGCCTGGCGGAAAACGAATTCCAAAGCATCCACAAAGGAAGGGAAAGAAAGGTTTCCCAAAGAAAAAGCCTTGGAGATAAGCTTCGAAAGCGAAAGAGTATTATTCGCTTCGTTATCGACGAGTCCCGTGAAGAAAAGAAGCTTTTGAGAACGCTCTGAAAGGACATGCCAAAGAAGCTCGGTCTTCCCTAAACGCCTTCTTCCATAAAGAACGATCCCCTGATAGCCAGGATGAGAAAGAACCTCTTCGATGGCCTGGGTCTGTTCTTCGCGTCCAATAAACGCCATGTTCTTCCTCCAATCCTTTAGAGTATATCATTTTTAGTCGGATTAATTTAAGTAAAATAATTCCAACTAAAAAATAAGCGCGATTTCCTTGCCACTCCATAACGATATGAAGCATTGCCGTGGTACTCGAACCAAAAATCTCCTGGCTGTTGGCTATTGGACCTTCCTGAAATCTGCTTCCGAGGAAGAGATCGGCGATTTCTTGAAAGGAGGTTGTTTCCTTTGCCATTTTCTTTCGAAAGGAACGATTGGGCCTTGCGGTAAGAATGGAAAAAGCGGTGTTTTGCTCTTGGTGTTCGAGAGTTGCAAGAATTTTGTGTAATTGTCGGTCCGCACGGCCTTCGGGAACTCGAGGAGCCGGAGAACGGGATCCCGTTCCCCGGCCGGATTCGGGATGGGCCTGGGATGGGGCCCGGCCCATTTCGGGAAGAAGGGCGGGGGCCCCGCCGCGCTCGGGACGCGAATCGGGCGTCGCCGCGATGTTGCTGATTTTCTCTTCGATTTCTTCCTTAATTTCCACGGCAATCCTCAAAGCGGAGCAGCCGGAGGCGAAAATGACGTTCGAATGGGCCTTCCTCCTGCTCATGGGGGTAATTGCCCTGATCCCCTTCTTCTTTCAACTAAAAAGCACCCTGTCCCGCCGAAACCCAAACGAGTCAAGGCCACCATGGTCAATGGGGCGCTCGCTTGGTCGGTGGGCTTCCTCTGCATCATCGCCGCCGTCATCTTGTACGTTTCCAATCGCCAATACGCCACGCTGATCGTCACGTCGATCTTCTTTACCTTCGATGAGGCGATCGCCATCGCCTTGACCTTATCGAGCATGTTCCTTCTCTTCGTCAAGACGCCGGTACAGAAAAAATAAGCGGTTTCTTCGCGACGCTTTCTTGTCGAAAAACGGCATATACCCCCTTTAAATAGGGGGTCTATTGTTTCAAAGAAGGAAGATTAGCAGCCTTTCCCGTCCAACGAGCAGGCGTTTTTGGCTTCGGCTTTCCACCTAGGGGTCAAACCAAACTCCTCGGCCTTCAGGGTGATGCTGCCATCCTCCCTTTGGAAGGCGGGGATCCCAATCGTCCCCTTCTCCCGCACGCGGGCGAAGGCGGGGTCATGGTCACGCAAACCCAAGAATTTCTTTAACTCTTTTGGGGATTCCCCGATGTTGACGAAGGTGAAGCCGCCTTTGGCTTTGGCTTGTTCTTCGATATAGGCGCAGTCGGGGCAGCTGGGCATGCCGTAGATGATAATCATAGGAAACTTCCTCCGCCTCTCATTTTAACGGAACGTCCCCTCTTTCCTAGGAATTTGCTCCAAAAAAAGAGCAAAAAAGGGTGACGGAAATCGTGATGGGGTTACAATGCCGGCGATAAGGAGCTTTTTATGGCAAAACAAGTAAGGATACAGGATGACTTATATCTGGCCGTCAACGGAGAATGGTTGGAAAAGGCCGTGATCCCCGACGACCGCGCGACCACGGGCGGCTTCTCCGACCTCGACCAAGGGGTGGAGAAGCTATTGATGAATGACTTCGTCGCCTTCGCCTCGGGGGAAAAGGAAATCCCCGAAGAGATGAAGGAGGCGGTCAAGCTCTATTCCTTGGCCAAGGACTTCAAACGGAGGGATGAGGAGAGGATAAAGCCTCTGCTCCCCCTTCTTTCCGCGATCCAGGGAATCAAAGACGTGAAGGATCTCAACGAGAAGGCCAAAGAGCTTGCTCTTTCTGGGGTGCCCCTCCCCGTCAATTACGGCGTTACTCCCGATATGAAGGACGCGGAGAATAACTCCTTCGTCCTCGTGGGACCAGACATCATCCTCCCCGACACGACCTACTACGAAGAGGGGAACGAGTCGGGCAAGGCTTTGCTTGGCGTTTACGAAGGCATGGCCAAGTCTTTGCTTGCCTTCACCCCGTTAAGCGAAGAGGAGCAAAAGCAGTATTTGGCCGATACCCTCGCCTTCGATCAGAAGATCGCCAAGACGGTCAAAAGCCAAGTTGAGTGGGCCGATTACGTGAACAACTACAACCCCATGTCCTTGGAGGAAGTGGCCTCTTGTCTATCCCCCTTCGACATCAAGGGATTCTTGGCCCAGATTTATGGGGCCAACACGCCCACGCGTCTCATCGTCTATGACCCCAAAGCCATCAAGGGATGCTCCACCTTCTTCAACGAGGAGAACTTCCCCTTGTACGTCCATTGGGCTTACGTGAAATGCCTGGTAGCCGCATCGACCTTGCTCTCGGCCGAGATGAAGCAGATCGGCTCGACGTATAACCGGGCTTTGACGGGGACCGCGAAGGAGCCGATCCCCGAGAAATGGGCCTACCGCATGGCCTCTCGCTTCTACTCGGAGCCCGTCGGCGTCTATTACGGCAGGACCTATTTCGGCGAAGAAGCCAAGAAGGACGTCGTCTCCCTCGTGAAGAAGATCATCGAGACCTACAAAAAGAGGATGGAGAAGAACGCCTTCTTGGAGGAGGCGACCAAGAAGAAGGCCATCCTGAAGCTTTCCACGATCGCGATCAAGATGGGCTATCCCGATCGAATCGATCCTCTTTATGAGAAGCTCACCATCGACCCCAAGAAGAGCCTTTTCGAAAACGTCGCTTCGTTAAACGAGAAGATGAGCCAAGACAACTTGGACAAACTCCCCAAGAAGGTCGACCGCGGGGAGTGGGGCATGCCAGGCCACATGGTCAATGCCTGCTATAACCCCTTCGCCAATGACATTACCTTCCCGGCCGCCATCTTGCAGAAGCCCTTCTACAGCCTCGAGCAAAGCGAGTCCGAGAATTTAGGCGGCATCGGGGCCGTCATCGGCCACGAAATCAGCCACGCCTTCGACAACAACGGGGCCCACTTCGACGAAAAGGGCAACCTCGCCGACTGGTGGAGCGAGAAGGACTTTGCCGCCTTCAAGGCCCTCACCCAGCGCATGATCGAGGAGTTCGACGGCATCCCCTTCCATGGCGGCAAGGTCAACGGCACCCTCGTCGTGAGCGAGAACATCGCGGATAACGGGGGCATGGGGGTCACTTTGGGGATCATGCACACCCTGAAGAACCCCGACTTCAAAGCCTACTTCATCAACTGGGCCAGGGTTTGGTGCCAGAAGGCGAAGGAGGAGTATATCCGCCTGCGCCTGAGCAACGACGTCCACTCTCCCGCCCCCTTAAGGGCCAACATGCAGCCGAGGAACTTCGACGAGTGGTACGAAGCCTTCGGCGTATGCGAGAAAGATGGCATGTATCTTCCTCCTAAGAAGCGGGTTCGGATTTGGTGAAAGAGGGCGCGGTCCAAAGGCCGCGCCTTTTCATTTCTAGACAAAAGCGGGGACGCTTTCGAAGAAGCGTCTTTTTTCATCGCCCCCGAGGAGAAACTTTGTTAAATTGACCTTAGTAGGAGGATAAAGCCATGCCGAAAGGAAAAACAAAAAAGAAACTCTTTACCAAAGCCAATGTCCTAAAAGAAAGCAAAAACGTCCTCTTTATTCTTTTGGGATGCGTCGTCCTCGCCCTGGGGAGTTCCCTCTTCCTCGTCCCCTTCGAAATCGTGAAGGGAGGCATCACTTCCGTGGCCATCATGATCAACTCGCCCTTGGAGAAGGCGACGGGCTTCGCCTGGACCGACATCCTCGTCTGGGGGTTCAACGCGATCTTGTGGGCGATCGGTTTCTTCACCTTGGGCAAGGAGTTCGCCTTGAGGACGTTGGTCGGCTCCATCGCCTACCCGTTGTTCCTCACGCTTTTTCTCCGCCTCGATTTGGCGAATAAGCTCGGCCTATTATCCTTTTACCAAGAAGGGGACACCCTCTCCCGCTTATCCTTGCTTGGCTTAGCCGGCGGCGTCGTTTCCGGCTTCGGCGCCTCTTTAGCCTTCTTGGGCCATGGCTCCACCGGGGGAAGCGACGTCATCAGCTACACCTTGGCCAAATACACCGATTTGAAGCAGGATGTGGCGGGTTTATTGGTGGATAGCTGCATCATCTTGGTCGGCTTATTCGTCTATCAGGATTGGGGCAAGTTCCTCGTCGGCGTCCTGGCTGCCTTCGCCTCCTCCGCGGCCGTGAAGGCGATCTACGTGAGGACGACGAAGAACTACCGGGTCCAAGTCATCTCCACCGAGCACGAGAAGATCCAGACGTTCGTGAGCAAGGAATTTGGCAAGACCTGCACTTTGACGCAGGTCGTCGGGGGCTATTCGAAGCAAGAAAAGACGATGTTAAGCGTCCTCCTCACCTACCGCGAGAGCAAAGTCTTCCGCGAAGTGGTGGGCTCCTTCGATCCCAAAGCCTTCATCTCCGTCGATGAGATCAGCGAGGTTTCCGGCGGGAACTTCAACCCCGTTCACGTCAACAAGAAAGAGGCCAAACGCATCGAGAAGCAATACGGCATCGACCTTTCGCATAACGCGCCAAGCGGAGAGAAAGAGCCCCAAGAGCGCGCATAGTCCCCTTCCTTTTGCCATATCGACAAAGGAAAAGGGAGGGATATACTGATTTTTATGGTCACTCTCTTACGGAAACTATTTATTAAAGACTGGCAAAACGTCTCCGACGAAAAGGTGCGTTACCAGCACGGCCGCCTCGCCGCCTTATTCGGCCTCGTCACCAACGTGATTTTGGTCGCGATGAAGCTCACCTTGGCCCTTATCTTGGCCTCTAGGGCCCAATGGGTCCTCCCGATGGCCCTATTAAGCGACGCCCTCAATAACTTGGGTGACTGCGCCACTTGCCTGGTGACCCTCGTCGGCTTCAAGATGGCCCAGCGCCCCGCGGACAAGGAGCACCCCTTCGGCCATCAAAGGGTCGAGTACATCGCCGGGCTCATCGTCGCGGTTTTGATTTTGGTCGCCGGGGTGGAGCTCCTCATCAATTCGAGCCGCTCGCTCGTCGAGTTCTACCAAGACGGCACCTCCAGCACGTATGACGTCACGGCCATGATCATCCTTGGGGTGTCGATCCTCCTAAAGCTCATGCAGAGCATGGTCAACCGCGGCCTAGGCAAGGCGATTTCCTCCAAGGCCCTGCAGGCGGTGGCCATCGATTCTTTGATGGACGTGCTCGCCACTTCCGGGGTTTTGATCTGCGCCCTCCTCACCTATTTCCTGAATTTGGGACAAGCCGACGGCATCTGCGGCATCCTCGTCTCTTTGTTCGTCTGCTATTCGGGCTTCTCGGCGATCCGCGAGACCTCCTCCCCCTTAATCGGCGAGCCGCGCGGGGATGAGTATGAGGAAAAAATCCGCTCGGACGTCCTCTCCCATCCGGAGATCCTCGGCATCCACGACGTGATTTGCCACGCCTATGGGGCCAATCAGACCTACGTGAGCCTCCACGCGGAGATGGATTCCTCCCTTTCCTTGGAGAAGGCGCATGAAATCGTGGATGGCATCGAGGACGAGTTAGACGACAAATACCATCTCAACGCGACGATCCACATCGACCCCGTCGTCATCGGGAATCCCGAGGTGGATGAGCTGAAGGCGAAGGCGGAGAAAGCCCTAGAGTCCATCTCGGGCGACCTCTCCCTTCACGATTTCCATTATTGGAAAGATAAGAAAACCGTCTCCTTCGACGTCCTCGTCCCCTATGACGGAGAAAGGCAGGAAAAAATCATGACGGCCCTCCAAGCCGCCTTCCCGGATTACCTCTTGGACGTTCACTTCGATCATCCCATGGCCTGAATTGAACCCTTCTAGAAGGTTGCTCGATTTTGTTCTAAAATATTGCGGCTATGTTACTCACAATCATCTTTGCTTTGGTGTCCGCGGGGGTCACCGCTGGATTAGGGTATTGGCTGGGAACGAGCTTTGGGGGCTATTACGCCTTCTTTTGCTTTTTGATCTTCCCCGGGACGTTCTTGCTCCTCTTCGCGATTTGGGTCCTCATCCTCTCTTTATGGTCGTTGCACCTCAAGCAGGATTATGAAGCCCACCACGTGGACTCCCTTTATTTCTGGGTGGTCAAAGACACGATTTACCTCCTTGACATCCTGCTCAACATCCACGTCAGGGTCAACGGCAAGGAGAAGATTCCCCAAGGGACGCGCTTCGTCATGGTCAACAACCACGTCTCAAGCTTCGATGAGTTCGCCCTCCTCCAAAGCATGCCCGTCCCCCTCGTCGCGGTGAGCAAGCCCGAGAACTTCCGCATCCCCATCGCCGGGGGCTTCCTGCACCATGCCGGCTTCATCGCGATCAACCGCGAGGACATGAAGGAAGGGCTTAAGGCGATTCAGCAGGCCATAGCCCTCCTAAAGAGGGAAGAAGCCAACATCGAAATCTGCCCCGAGGGGACGAGGAACAAGACAGACGCGGCCCTTCTTAGCTTCCATCCCGGCTCCTTCCGCATCGCGACCGAAAGCCAGCATCCCCTCATGATCGCCTGCATCCGCGGCACCAAGGGCATCTCCAAGAAGCTCGTGTGGCACTGGAACCGCGTCGACATCGACATCCTAGAAGTCCTCACGCCCGAGCAATACAAAGACATGACGACGGGGGAGCTATCCGAATACGCCTTCCGTAAGATCCTAGACGACCTCGAAGCCCACGAGGCGAGAGCCTAAAGAAAAATGGATGGCGGGAACGCCATCCTTTTCTTTTCCCCCGAAGGGGAAGCAACCCTATAATAACAAGCGACGCAAGGAGGCCCCCGCATGTCGAGAGCAGATGCCATTTTCATTGAGAACGCGAAGGATATTTTAGAGCACGGCTTTTGGGACACCGATTACCCCGTTAGGCCGCATTGGGAGGATGGAACCCCCGCTCACACGGCCAAGAAGTTCGGCATCGTGAACTCCTATAACCTCCAGGAAGAGCTTCCGATTTTGACGATTCGGAAGACCAACTGGAAGGCGTGCCTCGACGAACTACTTTGGATTTGGCAGAAGAAGTCCAATAACGTCCACGACCTCCATTCCCATATTTGGGATAGCTGGGCCGACGAAACCGGCTCCATTGGGAAGGCTTATGGCTATCAATTAGGCAAAAAGGCGATTTACCCCGAAGGGGAGATGGACCAGGTCGACCGGGTATTGTGGCAGTTAAAAAACGACCCCCATTCCCGGCGCATCCTCACCAACATCTACAACTTCGAAGACCTCCACGAGATGCACCTTTACCCCTGCGCCTACTCGATGACCTTCAACGTCTCGGGCGACACCCTAAACGGCATCCTCAACCAGCGTTCCAACGACATGCTGACGGCGAATAACTGGAACGTCCTCCAGTATTCCTTCCTCTTGATCATGTTCGCCCAGGTGTCCCATTTAAAGCCGGGCATCCTCCTCCACGTGATCGCCGACGCCCATATCTATGACCGTCACGTCCCCCTGGTGAAGGAAGTCATCGCCAAGCCCCAGCACCCCGCCCCGAAACTATGGGTCAATCCCAACGTGACGAACTTCTACGACTTCACCGTGGATGACTTCGCCCTCGAGGGCTACGAAGCCGAAAAGTTGGGCCAGAAGATCCCCGTTGCCATATGAAGAAGCTCATTGCCATCTTAAACGTCGATCGGAAGTTCGGCATCGGAAAGAAGAACGGCCTCTTGTTCCATCTTCCTAAGGACATGGCCTTTTTCCGCACGACCACGAAGGGCCACACGGTCGCCCTTGGGGAGAACACCCTTTTGTCTTTTCCCGGCGGAAAACCCTTGAAAGGCCGTCATCACATCGTCTTAAGCCAAGACGTCACCCATGAATACGAAGGCGTGGATAACGTCCATACCTTCCCCGACTTCTTAAAGGCGATTGCTAAGGCCCTAGAAAAGGACGACGTCTACATCATCGGGGGCGCCTCCATCTACCGGCAGATGCTTCCCTATTGCCACGAAGTGCTTCTGACCTACGTGGACGAAGACGGTGGGGCGGAGGTTTTCTTCCCCCGCATCGACCAAAACCCTTCCTTCCACCTTAAAAAAGAGGATGGCCCATACGAGGATAATGGCCATACCATCTATTTCCGTGATTACGAAAACCAAAATCCTATGCCTTTGAAGTGAGGTGAATGCCATGAGCGAAGAAGAGAAGATGCTGCAGGGGAAGATCTACGATTCCCAAGACGACTTCATCCGCAAGGTGAGGGGAAAGGCCCATCACCTTTGCCGCCTCTATAACGAAACGGACGAAGGCGAAGTCGAAAAGCGGCAAGCGATTCTCGACGAACTGTTCGGCTACCCCTTCCCCGGTTACCTCCAGGGCCCCATCCAATTCGACTATGGCCGTTACACGAAAGTGGGGGAGAACTTCTACGCGAACTTTAACCTCGTGGTCCTCGACACCTGCCCGGTCACCATTGGGAAAAACGTCTTCCTTGGCCCCAATGTCAGCCTCGTCACCCCGATGCATCCTTTCTTGCCCGAAGAGAGGAATCCGTACACGAACCAGGCAGGCTGGCTGACCGATAAGGAATACGCCAAGCCCATCACGATTGGGGACAACTGCTGGATTGCCTCGAACGTCACCGTGTGCGGAGGCGTCCATATCGGTGTGGGCTGCGTGATCGGCGCGGGGTCCGTCGTCACCCGCGACATCCCTCCACATTCTCTGGCCGCGGGCAACCCCTGCCGCGTGATTCGGAAGCTCACCCCCGAAGATTCCATCTTCCGTAAGCCAAATCTTTGGTGAAAACGTATCTTTTCTAAGCGCCTCAGCCGGGGCGCTTTTTTTCTTGTAAACGCTTACTTTTAAAAACTGGAAACATTCGATGAAAGCGTTATCAATCGCTTATATCGGTAAAAATATATTGAAATAATTTACAAAGGAATTTGCAGGGGAGTATCCTCTTTATCGGTAAATTACTACCGAAATGGAGGAACCCATGGAAAACCAAGCGAAGAAGACGGAGAAAGACATCGCCGCCCCGGAAGCGGCGGAGCCCTCTCCCGCCGAAAAGGAAGTCAACGAGCTCGTCCAAAAAGGGCTGAAAGCCTTGGACGAATTCGCCCATTTCAGCCAAGAGCAAATCGACTACATCGTCGCCAAGATGTCGGTGGCGGGGCTAGACCACCATGGCGATCTGGCCCGCAAGGCCATCGAGGAGACCAAGCGCGGCGTCTTCGAGGACAAGGCGACGAAAAACCTATTCGCCTGCGAATACGTCGTCAACAACATGCGCCACCTCAAGACCGTCGGCGTCATCTCCGAAGACCCCGTCACGGGCATCACGGAAATCGCGGAGCCCATCGGCGTCATCGCCGGCATCACCCCGGTCACCAACCCGACTTCGACCGTCATCTTCAAGAGCCTGATCTCGATGAAAACGAGGAACCCCATCATCTTCGCCTTCCATCCGAAGGCGCAGGAAAGCTCCAAGGCCGCGGCCATCGTTATGCGCGATGCGGCCGTTGCCGCGGGCGCCCCGAAGGACTGCATTCAGTGGATTGAGCACCCCTCCATGGAAGCCACCTCCTTATTGATGAAGCATCCTGGCGTGGCCACAATTTTGGCCACCGGCGGCAACGCGATGGTCACCGCCGCCTATAGCTGCGGCAAACCCGCCCTCGGCGTCGGCGCCGGCAACGTCCCCTGCTACCTCAACGAAACCTGCGACCTCGAGGAATCCATCAACGACTTGGTCCTTTCCAAGAACTTCGATAACGGCATGATCTGCGCCTCGGAGTCCGCGGCCTTCATCGATTCCTCCATCTACGACGCGGCCAAAGCGAAACTACAAGCCTTCCGCGCCTACTTCGTCCCGAAAGAGGATGAGGCGAAGCTCTCCCGCTTCCTCTTTGACTACGCCAGGGGAGACAAAGACGTGGAGAAGGCCAAGCTGAATCCTGCCGTCGCCGGCATGTCCTGCCAGTGGATTGGCGAGCAAGCGGGGATCAAGGTGCCTGCCGATGCGACGATTCTCTGCTGCGAAGTGAAGGAAGTGGGGCCGATGGAGCCCCTCTCCCGGGAAAAGCTATCCCCCGTCCTCGCCGTCTACCGCGTCAAAGGGAAGGAGGAAGCCTTCGACCTTTGCGAGAAGATGCTCGAATTCGGCGGTCTGGGCCACACGGCGGCCATCCACTGCAAAGAGCAGAGCATGGCCGATGAGTTCGGCGACCGCATGAAGGCCATCCGCATCGTCTGGAACTCCCCCTCGACCTTCGGCGGCATCGGTAACGTCTATAACTCCTTCTTGCCTTCTTTGACCTTGGGCTGCGGCTCCTATGGCCATAACTCGGTCGCAGGCAATACGAGCGCCGTCAATCTGCTCAACATCAAGAAGGTCGGCAAGAGGAGGAACACCATGCAGTGGTTCAAAGTCCCGCAGAAGATTTATTTCGAGAGAAACTCCATCCAATACCTCCGCTCCGCCAAGGACGTGGGAAAGGTGTTCATCGTCACCGACCACTCGATGGTCCAACTCGGCTTCCTCAACAAGATCATCGATGAGCTAAACGGCCGCCGCAACCCGGTCACCTATCAGCTCTTCGCCGAAGTCGAACCCGATCCGGACATCACCACGGTCCGCCGCGGCGTCGAACTCATGAAGGAGTTCCAGCCCGACACGATCATCGCCTTGGGCGGCGGCTCCGCGATGGACGCGGCCAAGGGCATGTGGATCTTCTACGAGCACCCCGAGGTCAACTTCGATGACTTAAAGCAGAAGTTCATGGATATCCGTAAGCGCGCCTTCAAGTATCCCGAACTCGGCAGGAAGAGCAAACTCATCTGCATCCCGACCACCTCGGGCACCGGCAGCGAGGTTTCCCCCTTCGCCGTCATCAGCGACAAAGCCAACAACAAGAAGTACCCCTTAACGGACTACTCCCTCACCCCTTCCATCGCCATCGTCGACCCCGAGTTCACGACGAACCTTCCCGCCAAGAGCACGGCCGAGACGGGCATGGACGTCTTAACCCATGCGATTGAGGCCTACGTCTCCGTCATGGCGAGCGATTACACCGACGGCTTGGCCCTAGAAGCCATCAAGTTGGTGTTCGAGTACCTCCCCCGCGCGGTGAAAGACGGCAAGCACGACCTCAAGGCCAGGGAGAAGATGCATAATGCCGCCACCATCGCCGGCATGGCCTTCTCCAACGCCTTCCTTGGCTTGGTTCACTCCCTCGCCCACAAGATCGGCGCGGAATTCCACTTGGTCCATGGCCGTTGCTGCGCCATCTTGCTGCCTCACGTGATTCGCTATAACGGGACGATGCCCTCCAAGCTCACCGTCTGGCCGAAATACGAGGAGTATCAGGCCGATAAGAAGTATCAGGACATCGCCAAGATGCTCGGCCTCCCCTGCAGCACCCCCGCGGAGGGCACCAAAGCCCTCGCCGACGCGGTCATGAATCTCGGCAAGGAAGTCGGCATCGACATGAACTTCGCCTCCCTCGTCCCCGCGGAGGAGTGGAACGAGAAGATGGAGAGGATCTGCTACCTCGCCTACGAGGATCAGTGCACCCCCTGCAATCCCCGCGTGCCTCTGGTCACGGAGATGGAGCAAATCCTCAAAGACGCTTACCAGGGCAATTAACCCCTCTAAAGCGTTTTGGGCCCGCCGAAAACGGGCCCTTTCTTTTTGCTGATTCAAGGAAAAACAAATCATAGTCGCCCTCTTTTTCGAAAGAGAACCCTCTTTATGGCCGTCGGGATGGGAGGACCCTTTTGTTTGGCATATAATTAAATTCTACGAGGCAGAAGCATGAACCCCTGGAAAGACATTAGCCCTAGGCGCATCGCCAAAGACCGTTTCTTGGTCTACATCGAGATTTCGAAGGGCAGCAAGAACAAGTATGAGCTCGATAAGGAAAGCGGTTTGTTAAAGCTCGACCGCATCCTCTACACCTCCACCCAATATCCCCATAACTACGGATTCATTCCCCGCACCCTGGCGGAGGATCATGACCCAATCGACGTCCTCATGATCACCTCGGAGCCCATTTTGCCCTGCACCTTGGTGGAGGGAAGGCCGATTGGCATGATCGACATGATCGATCAGGGAATGAGGGACGTGAAGATTTTGGCCGTCTGCCCCGAAGACCCCTTCTACAAGGACTACACGGACATTAAGGAACTCCCGGACCACATCGTCCAGGAGATCACCTATTTCTTTGAGACCTATAAAGTGTTGGAAGGCAAGCAAACCCGCGTGCCGGGATTGCTCGGCGTCCATGAAGCGGAGGATTTAATCCAGGACGCGATTGACCGCTTCAACCGGGAAATCGAGCAAAAATAAAGGGGACATACCATGGATTTCAGCGGTTGGCAGAGGCTTTCTTTGGTCGACTACGACGACAACATCACGACGACTTTGTTCATGGCCGGCTGCGATTTCCGCTGCCCCTTTTGCCAAAATAGCGACCTCGTCCTCCACCCCGAAAAGGCCCCGAGGATTCCTTGGGAGACGATCCGCGATTACCTTTCGCAGCGGAAAGGCGTCCTCGATGCCGTCTGCATCACCGGCGGCGAGCCCACGATGATGGACGACCTTCTCGAGAAGATGAAGGAGATCAAGGAGATGGGCTATAAGATCAAGCTCGACTCCAACGGCTCCCGCCCCGATGTCTTGCAGGAAGCCGCCTTCTATGGCTTCGTCGATTACTTCGCAATGGACATCAAAAACTGCAAAGAGAAGTATGGGCTGACCGCCGGGGTGCCCCATTTGAATCTTGCCCCCATCGAGAAGTCGGTGGACTTCATCATGCATTCCGGCGTCTCCTACGAATTCCGTACCACGATCATCCAGGAGTTCCACACCGAGGAAGACATGAAGAAAATCGGCGAGTGGATCCAAGGGGCGGAACGTTATGCCCTGCAGCTTTACATCGACTCGGAACGCTGCATCGAGCACGGCCATCACGCGGTGCCGAAAGAGGAGGCCGAACGCTTCCTAGAAATCGTGAAGCCCTACGTCAAAAAGGCGAAACTCCGCTCCTACGACTAAGCCTAAATCTGCCAATTAGGCGAGCAAATCCAAATAGCGGGAGGCCGATACGGCGGCAATCGCCCCGTCGTTGGTGGCCGTGATGACTTGCCGGACCTTTTTGTCGCGGCAATCCCCCGCGGCGAAGACGCCTGGCGTCTTCGTGGCCATCGATTCATCGGTGACGATGTAGCCCTTCTTGAGCTCGACGAGGTTGGCGAATCGATCGTTATCGGGAACCTGCCCGATCGCGACGAACACCCCATCCTCTTGGAAAACCTTCTTTTCCTTGGTTTTGGTGTCCGCGAAGACGATGGAAGAAAGCTCTTCCTCCCCTTCGAAGGAGGTGGCGCTTAAGTTATGGTAGACGCTTAAATTGGTGAGTTTATCGAGCCCCTTGACCAAGATTTCGTCGGCAAAGAAGCGGTCGAACAACGTGATGAGGTCGACGTGAGAGCACACTTTGGAGAGGAGATAGGTGTATTGGAGGGCGCTGTTGGCGTCGCCGATGACCGCCACCTTCTTCCCCGTGAAGAAGGCCCCATCGCACGTCGCGCAGTAACTGACGCCATGCCCGAGCAACTTTTCTTCGCCGGGGATGCCTAACTTACGGTGCTTCACCCCCGTGGCGAGGATGACGACCTTGGAGGTCTTTTCGCCATAGTTGGTATGGACAGCGAATCCTTCCGCGGTCTTCTCGACGGACAAAACCTCTGCCAAGTCGAACTGCGCCCCCAGCGAAGTGACTTGCTCAAAGAAGGAATCCGACCATTCCATGCCGGAGATGGCTTTGACGCCAGGGAAGTTCTCAAAACGCGGCGATTGGCTGATCTGCCCGCCGAAGTTCTCCTTCTCCAATAGGAGCACCGAGCGCCCAGCCCGCAAAAGATACAAGGCGGCGCTTAAGGAGGCAGGGCCCCCGCCGACGATTATGACATCCGCGTCCATAGGAATATCCTTCTTTCTTCAAACAAAGCCCCTTCGATTCGGGGAAGGGGCTGGCGTCTTAGTTACGGCTTATTGCTTGTTGGCTTTGGCGGCCTCGAGATAGCCCTTGATGTTGGAGGCGTTCTCGTAGACCTTGTAGGAATCGCCATCCGGGATGAGGAGGGTCGGGGCCTGCTTGATGTGGTAGGCCATCGCGAGCTCCTTATTCTCCATGGCGTCGACGTTCTTATAGGCGAAGTGGTCGCGGTCTAGGAGCATCTTGGCCATCTTGCAGTTGGGGCAGGTGGTGGAGGTGAAGAGCAAGGGCTCGGTCACCTTCGGGGCTTCCTGCTTCTCCTCGTGGTGGGCGTGGATGCTGCAGGCGTGGTCGCCGCAGCCGGCCTCGGGGGCCTTAGCGGCTTCCTCATCGTGCCAGTTGTAGGTCTTGCGGTCCTTGAACTCCTGCGTCTTGCCGGCGTTCCAGTTCTTGACGGGGCGGTAGTAGCCCGTGATGCGGGAGTAGACCTCGGTCTCTTTGCCGCAGATCGGGCACTTCCACTGCTCGCCAGCGAGGTAGCCGTGGTCGGCGCAGACGGAGTAAGTCGGGGACATCGTGTAGTAGGGGAGCTTGTAGTTCTCCGCGATCTTGCGGACGAGCTTCATGCAGCTTTGCCAGTTCGGGAGCCTCTCGCCCAAGAAGGCGTGGAAGACGGTGCCGGAGGTGTAAAGCGTCTGGAAGCGGTCCTCGATGTCGAGGGCTTGGAAGATGTCGTCGGTGTAGCCAACCGGGAGGTGGGAGGAGTTGGTGTAATAAGGAACTTCGCCCTGCTTTCCGGCGGTGATGATGTCGGGATACCTCTCGCGGTCATGCTTGGCCAGACGGTAGGCGGTGGATTCCGCCGGGGTGGCCTCGAGGTTATAGAGGTCGCCGTATTGCTCCTGGTAATCCGAGAGCCTGCTCCTCATGTGGTTGAGCACCTCGACCGTGAAGTCCTGGGCCTCTTTGTGGGTCAGATCCTGACGGATCCAACGGGCATTCAGGCAGGCTTCGTTCATGCCGACTAGACCGATGGTGGAGAAGTGGTTCTTGAAGGAGCCGAGGTAGTGCTTGGTGTAGGGGTATAGGCCAGCTTCCATGAGCTTGGTGATCGTCTTGCGCTTCACGTCGAGCGAGCGGGCGGCGATGTCCATCAAGTGATCGAGGCGGGCGTAGAAGTCTTCCTTGTCGGTGGCTAAATAGGCCAGACGCGGCAAATTGAGGGTGACGACGCCGATGGAGCCGGTGCTTTCGCCCGAGCCGAAGTAGCCGCCGCTCTTCTTGCGGAGCTCGCGGAGGTCGAGGCGGAGGCGGCAGCACATCGAGCGGACGTCGCTCGGCTTCATGTCGCTGTTGATGTAGTTGGAGAAGTAGGGGGTGCCATACTTCGCGGTCATCGTGAAGAGGAGGCGGTTGTTCTCGGTGTCGGACCAGTCGAAGTCCTTGGTGATGGAGTAGGTCGGGATCGGGTATTGGAAGCCGCGTCCGTTGGCATCGCCTTCGATCATGGTTTCGATGAAGGCCTTGTTGACCATCGCCATCTCTTTGGTGCAGTCGCCGTAGGTGAAGTCCATCTCCTTGCCGCCGACGAGGGCCGGGAGGTTCTTCATATCATCCGGCACGGTCCAGTCGAGGGTGACGTTGGTGAAGGGGGCCTGCGTGCCCCAACGGGACGGGGTGTTGACGCCGTAGATGAAGGATTGGATGCACTGCTTGACCTCTTTATAGGAGAGGTTGTCCACCTTCACGAACGGGGCGAGGTAAGTATCGAAGGAAGAGAAGGCCTGCGCGCCGGCCCACTCGTTCTGCATGATGCCGAGGAAGTTGACCATCTGGTTGCAGAGGGTCATCAAGTGCTTCGCCGGGGAGGAGGTGATCTTCCCAGGGACGCCGCCGAGGCCTTCTTTGATGAGCTGCTTCAGCGACCAGCCGGCGCAATAGCCGGTCAGCATCGAAAGATCGTGGATGTGCATGTCCGCGTTGCGGTGCGCATCGGCGATTTCCTTGTCATAGACTTCGGAGAGCCAGTAGTTGGCCGTGACCGCGCCGGAGTTGGAGAGGATCAAGCCGCCGACCGAGTAGGTGACGGTGGAGTTCTCCTTGACGCGCCAGTCGTTGACGCGGAGGTAGTTGTCGACCACGTTCTTGTAATCAAGGGAGGTCGTCTTAACCTCGCGGAGGGCCTGGTGGCGCTTCCGATAATCCATGTAGCTGCGGGCGACTTCCACGTAGCCGGATTGGATCAAGACGATTTCCACGGAGTCTTGGATGTCCTCGACGCCGATGGTGTCCTCTTTGATCTTCTTGTTGAAATCGGCGGTGACACGGAGGGCTAAAAGCTCAATCACATCGTGCGTAATCGCCTGGTGTTCGGCGCTAAAAGCCCGTTCGATCGCGGACTCGATTTTGGCGAGGTCGAAGGGGACCTTCGTTCCATCTCTCTTGGTGACTGTCAGCATGGCATATTCTCCTTTGCGATGAATTGGCTGATGCGGGTACGACGCTAGGGGGTGCGCTTTGCGCAAGGGGGCTTTAAAAGATGTGCTCCGTTGCGATTGTGCTATCTAGCGCGGTAAGGGAACCTGCTCGGCTCCTTTGCGTCACTCATGATAAGGCTTCGGGGATGAAGTGCAAATGGGATGCTCAGGCATACAAAATTCGCTCTTGAGATTTTTCTTTTTTCCCTCGTTTGGGCGAAAAGTGGCGCTTTAAGCCGTGAAAGAAAAGAAAAGTTTTCATTTTATGAAGTCGTGGCCCCCAAGAATTTCCCAAGCGTCGTTGGACAGTGTACAAAGAAACCTACTCCGCGCGGCGAGAAAAGAAAAAGCCACCCCGGCGGGGGTGGCGCTTCGCATGGAGGGGTTAAGGATTAAGAGAGGCTGGTGAAGTTCGTGAAGTACTCTCCCCACTTCGCGGGGTTGCCCGGGAGGGTCAAAACGTACTTCATGGAGTCGTCGTCTTGCTTTTCGACGCTGACCGAACGCTCGTTTAAGAAGCTCGTGAAGTCGTCCTCGCTCATGAGTAAGAGGGTGGCTTGCGCCTGATAGGAGGTCTCATCCTTGGGGAAGTTGAGGTAGAGATTCTTGTCGGAATCCTGAAGGATCATCGTGGTGAGGAGGGGCGAGACGGTGAAGTCGCTCCCCACGAAGGAGGAATCGATCTTCAGCTGCCCTTCTTCCTTAGGATAATAAGGGATGCTGAGGTTCTTTTCGGCCTCTTTTTCGTCCACGGGGAAGGCTTTATCCGCCCAAGCGGAAGTGGCCCCATAGAGGGATTTGGAAAGGCTATGCACGGCCTTGTCATTGACCCCGATGTTGGCGTCGATGTCGTAATTGAAGGCATTCAAGCTGATTTTGGAGCCGAAATGGAGGCCCATCGAGCAGCCAAACATCAAGGCGACGGCCATGCTTCCGCCGATTAGGGAACCAATGAGGCGGCTCGTCCAGGATTTCTTCTTCTTTTCGTCGTCGGATTCCTTGCTTTTCTTAATGAGATAGACCACGAGTTCAATAAGCCAAGAGATCAGCAGCAAAGCGATCCAGGCGACGAGGAAGACGAGGACCCAGGCGATCATCCCCCCGGCGATCTTGGTCATCGCTTCGGCGATGGGGAGGCTTAAGACGATTACTTTGGAGCTCACCGGAATCCCGTTGGCCGTCGCGGTGACGGTGACGGGGGTAAGGTAGTTCTGCATGAGGCGCCAGAAGGGCTTCCATAAGTTGCGCGGCAGCTTCATCTGCCCGACGAGAAGAGCCTCCACGTTCCCCTCATTTATCGCTTGGTAAGGAAGTTCTTTGGATGTGAAGGGGAAGCGCTTCTCCAAGAAGCCCTGGGTTTCGGAACAGATTCGATCGTGCACGTTTTCCCCGCCCCAGGAGAAGGCCAAAACCTTCTCGTCGAAGTAACGGTACATCCAGAAGGCAAGACCGATGGCGATTCCGACGATCAGCCAGCGGAAGAGCCCTCTGCTCCATCCCCGCCAAAGGCCGATCAAAAGCCCGAGGACGAGCAGGGAAAGATAGACGATATCCAGAATACGGTACAAGTTCATAAAAAGTCCTTCGCTGCTCCTATTATCCCTAAAAGTTTTCGCGCGGGGAACGAAAAATCCCTACTCACGTGAAACGAATGCATATTTTTATACGCGAAGAGGGTACTTTTCTTGCCCGACAAGACGTACAATAAACCATGTTGAAGGAGCCTTAACGGATATGACAGAAGAAGAGAAGAAAGAGGCCAAGGCAGCTAAAAAGGCTGAACGCGAGGCCAAAAGGAAAGACAGGAAGAAAAAGAACGAGGGCCTGATTGCCGAATTCCAGGCCTTCATCCACCGCGGCAACGTCGTCGACATGGCCGTCGGCGTCATCATGGGCAACGCCTTCGGCGCCATCGTGACTGCCGTCGTCAACATCTTGCTGAGCTTATGCACCTGGGCGGTCCCGGGTGGCATTAAGGGCTTGGTCACCGTCTTGCCGGCGGTCAACGATGCCCAAAAGGGCATGGATGCCGCCAACGGCTTAGGGCAGAAGTTCGCCGCCGCCGACTTGCAGGCGCTTGCCGAAGCGGAAGCCAACGCCACCTACACGGAAGCCACGGTTAAGGAGAACCCGGCCCTGATCGAAAGCGTCAAGAGCACGATCATCGGCAAATACGATCTCCACGGCACCATCTATACCTATAAGATGTCCGCCGTCATCGACTGGGGCACCTTGATCAACGCCTTTATCAGCTTCCTCATCATCGCGCTCGTCCTCTTCGCCGTCGTCAAGGCTGTGAACGCCGCGAAGAAGAAGAAGGCCGAACTCGATGCCAAGATGCTGGAAGAGTACTACAAGAAGCATCCGGAAGAGAGGCCGGTTCCTCCCGCCCCTGGGAAGCCGAAACCCACCGAGCTCGACATCCTCATCCAAATCCGGGATGCCTTGGCCGCCAAGAACGCGGCGCCAGAGGCCGAGCAGAAAGCGGAATAATGGGAGGGGATCCTTCAACCGAGAACCAGCGGGCCTTCGGGCCCGCTTTCTTTTGCCCCCAAACGCCTCGACCCATTACAATGATTGGCATGAAACGCGTCTATCACCTCGAAGGCATCCGTAACTTCCGCGACCTAGGCGGCTATGAAACCCCCTATGGGGAAACTTCCTATGGCGTCGTCTACCGCGGGGGCGAGCTCTCCAAAATCGATCAAAAGGGAGTGGACGCCCTCGCCAAAATGGGCATCAAGACGGTCCTCGATTTAAGGGATGAGCGCTTTTATGGCGAACGCCCGGACCGCACCTTGGATGATCCGAGGTTCGTAAACCTGCACGTGGTGGTCAGCGGCAATGGCCGCGTCCCCACGTCACGGCAAGACGGACTGGCCTCCTACGATGAGATGGTGGAGGAGAAGGAATCGGCCGCCCGCGTCTGGCGCGCGATCCTTGCCTCCGAGAAGCCGCTTTATCTCCACTGCGCCATTGGGAAAGATCGGACTGGGGTGTTCGCTTTCTTGCTTTTGCTCGCCAACGGGGTTTGCTTCGACGACGCCAACGGCGACTATCTCCTCTCCTTCGCCTACATCGCCGATTTGGCGGAGGAGGTCCGCGCGGGGAGGCAATACTTCCCCGCGGATTTGATCGCGGGGGATGAGCTTTTCATGCTCGATTGGTACCGTGCCTTCTTAAAACGACATGGCACCCTCCGCCATTACTTTGAGGAGATTGGCCTAAGCCAAGACGAGATCAACCTGCTTTGCAATCTTTTGGGCAAACGCGAGAAATCCTGCGGGGCCGTCGTCCTAAATCAAGAAGGGCAGGTGCTCGTGGAGGAGATGGCCTTGGGCCACCTCTCCATCCCCAAAGGCCACGTGGAAGTTTGCGACAAAGACGAAGAAGACACCGCGCGCCGAGAAATCCGCGAGGAAACGGGCTTCGAAGTGAGCTTCATTCCTGGCTTCCGTTATCATATCGCCTACTCGCCTTACCCGGGGATCGCCAAGGACGTTTACTTCTTCTTGGCCAGCATCGTCGGGGGCGAGCAAAAGGCGCAGCTTGAGGAGGTAAAAGCGATTCGCTTCCTCCCCTTTAACGAGGCCGAAGCGCTCGTCACCCACCAGAGCGATAAAGAGGTGCTCGCGCAGGCCGAGGCGTTTTTGAAGCGCCGTTAAAAAAGAAAAATACCCATCGCTTCGCGATTTTATGGAGCAGAGCTCCATTTTTCGAAAAATAAAAAATTTTTTAAAAAAGTTGTTGACACCCCACTCGGAGCAGCCATAATAGAGGTCCCTCGCGAAAGACGAGGGGTCATCCGCTAAGGACGCTTAGGCAACTAAGCTGCTCCCGTTAAGCGGAAGGGGCTGGAACTTCGCCCCTAAGAAATCCGCGAACGAGTCGTGTCGAGCGGTCCGAACCGCAGCAAGGCGAAGGCCTTGTTGTCAAGAGCTAGGGCGGCCGGGTAACCGGATGCGCCCGCCAAACTCTGGGATCTGGAACTTCGATCCCAAGAAGATGGGGGAGCGTGCTCTTCCATCGGAAACGAACCCCGGCTAGCAATAGCCGCGCCCGCTACGGCGCCGAAGGCAACTTCGGAGAGCCGGCCCAAGCGGGACCGCCTGGACTTCGGCGGCGAGAAGAGGAGCGGCGAAAGCTCTCCTCGAGACGAACCACCCCGGTTTCCGGGGTCAAAACCCTTATCCTTCCGGATGAGGGCGCCGGCTAGGGCAGCGGTGGCGACACCGCCGATAAACCCGCACAAGCCGGGGGGCGCAAGGATTGGCCCCAAGAAAAGGGATTGGCCCAATAAGCCAACCGACAGCAATCCGAGGGACCCTTAGAAAAGGTCTCGAACCGCATAAGGCCTTCAGCAAAAGCTGTCTGGCCCGTTAAGGCGGGAGCTCTGGCACACATCGGGCTCAAGAAGGGCTGCGCAAGTGGTCCACACTCGGAGCCACGGGAGCAATCCCGCGCAATGTCGGATAGGGCATCGGGAAGAGACATCCCGAGTAGCCTCAGCAAGCCGGGCGGTCTGCTTCTTGACCGCGAGAAGCTTGAGGGCCGAAAGACCCCAGGTGAACAGGAAGCCTCCAAGAGCAATCTTGGTGGACCGGTAACGACTGGCTTCGGTCAGTCGATAGGGT